>OGWY01002608.1_pt1 | contig 12814 bp, 10 predicted proteins | sample 1576121 | NCBI WGS metagenome assembly OGWY01 (sample SAMEA3541543, study PRJEB24748) | human gut metagenome | biome: human gut; feature: human-associated habitat; material: faeces | place: China | collected 2012 | reverse complement strand
CATTATGATTCAGCTACTTCGCGTCGACCATCGCCTGCTTCATGGCCAGGTCGCGGTCTCTTGGGTCCAGGGCCTTGGCTCCAACTGCATTTTCTGCGTGGGCGATAAGGTCGCCAACGACCCGGTGTGGAAGTCGACGCTCAAGATGGGCAAGCCTGCCGGCTGCAAGCTCGTCATCAAGGATATGGCGAATGCCATCGAGGCCATTAACTCGGGTGTGACTGACAAATACAAGATGATTATCTGTGTCGCCACCATCGCTGAGGCAAAGCAGCTTGTTGAAGGCTGCCCGCAGATCAAGTCGGTCAACCTGGGCAACACCAAGCCCAAGGACGAGAAGCGCCCCGATGCTCGTCAGGTCTCTCGTCAGATCTTCCTGACTGCAGCCGAGGAGGCCGATGTGCGTGAGATGCTGAACAACGGCGTCGAGGTCGAGATCCGTCCTCTGGCCGATGACCCCAAGGTTGACTGCGCAAGCGTGCTCTAGGCGTTCAATTTCGAAGAGTCTGAGCTCTTCGTAGTGTCCTATTAGGAAAGGGGGATATATGCTTACCCAAGCAATCCTCATCGGACTTATCGCCGCCAAGTGTAACTGCTGTCTCCGGCTGAATGTTACATCCTGTACGGGATGGTACATTGTATAAGATAATTGGAATCTTTACAGAATTCGCAATAGCTGTAAAGTGTGCGATCAGACCATTCTGGGTTGCCTTGTTGTAATATGGTGTTACTAACAGTAATCCATCTACGCCATAGCTCTCTGCCTCTGTAGAAAGGTAAATAGCTGTTCCTGTACAATTAGAACCTGCACCTGCGATAACAGGGATTCTGTGATCTACATATTCTACACATGCCTTTATACATGCGAGATGTTCTTCATGTGATAATGTAGATGCTTCACCTGTGGTTCCACATACGATAATGGCATCTGTACCATTTGCAATATGGAATTCAACAAGCTCCTTCATCTTATCGAAATCAACCTCGCCATTCTCCTTAAATGGTGTTACTAACGCTACACCTGAACCTTCAAAAATTGACATAAATTTTTCCTCCTTAAAATCTAAAACCTGTAAATCCTCGTGGAATCAATTTTACTTCTTCTATACAGTATAAAAGGCCGGCACGCGAGCGCCGACCTTTAGAAATAATATACTTTCTGAAAAAGTAGCCCTCCATCTGTGACGATGACAGTCATACAGTTATTCGCTGCACAACCAGGTTACAGCCCTATGGATAACTGCTTCCTTCGGCGGTATCCCCTTTCAACACATATCATCTACCTCCATATATATCCATATATTTACTGATAAATACCGCGCCTCTACTGAATTTTCTTTTTTCCATTAGATAAAATTACTATATCATTCCTGTCCGTTTCTGTCAATATGTAACGACTTCTTTTCCCTGCCTGTTCATTGCTTTACCGTCCCTTTGCCGTGCTACTCCAGACATTCCATTTTGCTGACAGATACCTCATAAGCCGTCTTGCTGATGATCTGGTCATTCCCGATCCGTTTCTGATATTCCCGGCTCTGGATCCTGCCCCAGACCGCAACATGCTCCCCTACCTTCAGCTTCCCTGCAAATCTTGCATTTCTGCCCCAGCAGATACATGGAATATAGTCACTCTTGCCATATGCCCGGTTAACTGCAAGCAGAATATCTGCAATCTCTCTTCCAAGTGGTGTCATACGGTACACCGGCTCCTTGCAGATATAACCATCCAGATAAATCTGATTTGGTTTGTTTCCCGCTTCGTCCTCCTCATCATCCAGTACCGATATCTCCCTGACAAATACCGATAAGATCAGACGGTTTCTCGTCTCCTCATGTTTGTTATAAGAACGGAACTGTCCTCTTGCAACCACCTTTTCCCCAATATGGGAATTTTCTACATCAAATAACCGGTCAGATACCATAAGTGGTATTACGTCATAGGTATCACTCAGTCTGGCAACAACAAGATCCACCATATAAAATCCCTCTCCGAAGATCTCATGACTAAACGTAAAGTCTGACGCGATCTCCCCCGCTACGATCACCTGGTTATTGTTTAATGTTTTTTCCATGTTTTTTCTCCCTTCTGGTATATCCCTTCGAATGTATACCATAAAATATATTCTTATATACCAGAAGATATGCTGCCTTTTTTTGTCTTGTTTTGTCTATTATCCGATCATTTTCGCTGCCTGTATGCTTCATATGCAAGAAGTGTCGCTGAAATTGCAGCATTTAAGGATTCCACCTGACCTGCCATCGGAATACGGATCAGGCGGTCAGCCTTTGCAGAAAGTTCATAGGTCAGACCGTTTCCTTCATTTCCGATCAGGAATGCATTGTTCTTTTCAAGTTTTCCCGCGTACAGATCCTGTCCGTCCAGATGCGCCCCATAGACAACAATTCCATGTTCCTTTAACCGGTCAACCGTACCCATGAGATCATCCACATAGACAAATGGCACCCGGAAGATCGTTCCCATTGTAGATCGTACCACCTTAGGATTGTATATATCACAGGAATCCCCTCCAATGATAATACCTGTAACGTCAGCAGCCTCTGCTGTCCGCACGATCGTACCCAGATTACCGGGATCCTGTATGGATTCCAGCACCAAAAAAGTGTTTCCCCCTTCATGTTTAACCATCACAGAAATCAAATCATCCATCGTGTAATGATATCTATCCACGACAGCAAGAAGTCCCTGCGGGGTTTTCGTCTGTGACATCGACTGAAACACACTGTCTGATACAACAACCAGTCGTCCGTCCTGTTCTGTGATCCCTTTTACAGAAAGCTCCGCTTCATATTTTCTATATGCCGTTTCCGATACAAACACCTGCTTTACCCGGTCAACCGGAAGTTCCCGGAACATACGGCTTCCTTCTACTATAAATACCTGTTCTTCTTTGCGGAATGCCGCATTTTTATTTAACTTGTTGATATTCTTTATCTTAGGATTTGAATTTGCAGTAATGATCTCCATACCTGCATCCTCCTGTCATTTTCTTTTCCAGCAATCCTTCAGAATCTGCCATGTAAGCAATCCAGACAAGAACGCTGCTATTTCTTCTTATTCGGACGAACGGTTACACGGCTGACACCATATTCCAGCTTCAGCCGGTCTACGATACCGGAAGCTCCGTCTACCATAAAGCCCCTTCCCATATTCTTGTATTGCTTTTCCTGTTTGATGAATATATATACCGGACAGTTTCCTTTATATTCTTCCAGGATTGACAGGAACTCTTTCTCCAGCTCATCATATTCTTTTCTATCATCAAAGCATACCCAGACCTGCAGATCACCCTCTGTAAATTCCGGTTTTCCTGTATTTTCTCTGCGAGGCTTCATCCTGCCACTGTTATTATAACGGCTGAAATCATTTCCTGCCGCCACTTCATCAAAGGTCAGGATCTCTTCCGCGATCAGCTTCGCGTCCTCCTCTGAAACCGTCGCCCGACCCTTTACAAAGATCTTATTATCTGTCGTCAGTTTCTCCTGGTAATCCTCATATTTCTTTGGAAATACAATGATCTCCGTCTGTCCGACCATGTCCTCCAACGTAACAAATGCCATGTTCTGATTGTTCTTTGTCAGCTTCACCGTAACACCTGCTACCATGCCGCCAAGAATACAGATACTCTGATCCGGAACTCTTGCCCGTCCTTCTTCCTCATCGATCATGAAATCCACCGATGAAAATGCCGTTTTCTCACTCATCAGTTTCTCATAATCAAGAAGCGGGTGGCCGGATATATAGATACCAAGCACAGATTTCTCAAGTGCCAGCTTCTCCTGCTCGTCATATTCCTCTACATCCGGAAATTTCGTCTTTGCCGCTTCTGCAAACTCACCGCCAAAAAATTCTGCAAATGACATCTGTCCTGCAGATGAATTTTTCCGCTCTTTATAGACTTCATCGATCATCATCGGATATGCCATCATCATCTGGCGTCTCTTCACACCAAAGCTGTCAAATGCACCTCCAAGGATCAATGCTTCAACCGTCTTCTTATTGGTCTCCTTCGGTGTCATACGAACCAGAAAGTCCTTCATGTCTTTATACGGTCCATTTGCCTCCCGTTCTTCTACAATCCGGTCTACTACTGCACTTCCGACACTCTTGATCCCTGACATGCCATATCGTATCGCACCCTTGGCTGCTGAGAAGCCGCTGTAGCCTTCATTGATATCCGGCGGCAGGATCTGGATTCCCATCTGGCGGCAGGACTGAATATAACCCGCCACCTTGGAACTGTTATCCTTTACTGATGACATCAGCGCCGCCATAAATTCAACCGGATAATAGCATTTTAAAAATGCTGTCTGATAGGCAACAACCGCATATGCTGCTGCATGAGATTTGTTAAATGCATATTTTGCAAAATCCGTCATATCATCGAAGATTTTATTTGCAGTTGCTTCCGGGATGCCTCTGGCGATACAGCCCGGCACTCCTAATTCTTCATTTCCATATACGAAATACTGGCGTTCCTTCGCCATGACATCTGCTTTCTTCTTTGACATGGCACGGCGCACCAGATCGCTTCGTCCTAGTGTATATCCGGCAAGCTTCATAACGATCTGCATAACCTGCTCCTGATATACAATACAGCCATAGGTTGGTTCCAGGATCTCCTGAAGCTCCGGCACGTCATAGGTAATCTTCTCCGGATGTTCCTTACCATTGATATAGTTTGGAATAAAATCCATAGGTCCCGGGCGGTACAGAGAGATTCCGGCTATGACATCTTCCAGACTCTGAGGCTTTAACTCCTTCATGAAGTTCTTCATACCGGAACTTTCAAGCTGGAAGATACCCTCTGTCTTACCTGACGTAATCAACTCGAATACCTTTTTATCATCATAATCGATATGATCGATATCAATATCAACTCCGGTCTCCTGCTTTATAAACTTTACTGCATCCTGAATAACGGTCAGAGTACGAAGTCCAAGAAAGTCCATTTTCAGAAGTCCTAATCGCTCGATTGTTGTCATTGTAAACTGGGTGATGATCGAATCATCACCGCCTCTTGCAAGCGGTACATATTCATCGATAGAATCTCTGCCGATCACGACCCCGGCCGCATGCATACCGGTATTTCTTGGAAGTCCCTCTAACTTTCTTGCCATATCGATCAACTGTTTGACATCTGCATTTTCCTCATACATCTCTTTCAGATCCTTGCTGACCTTCAGAGCTGTATCAATATTCATGCCAATCTCCATCGGGATCGTCTTTGCTACCGCATCACAAAGTGTATATGGAAGATCCAGAGCACGACCGACATCACGGATAACATTTCGTGCCGCCATCGTCTGGAAGGTTACGATCTGTACGACCTTTTCTTTTCCATATTTACGAACAACATAATCGATAACCTCCTGCCTTCTCTCGTAACAGAAATCCACGTCGATATCAGGCATGGATACACGCTCTGGGTTCAGAAATCGTTCAAATAGCAGGTTATAACGGATTGGGTCAATATTGGTGATCTCAAGACAATAGGCTACGATACTGCCTGCCGCAGATCCACGACCGGGTCCGACAGCAATCCCATGATCCTTTGCATATCTTATAAAGTCCGATACGATCAGAAAATAATCTACATATCCCATTTTCTTGATCGTATTGATCTCATAGGTCAGACGCTCCATCAACTCCGGTGTTACCGGGTTATAACGCTTCCTGATGCCCTCCATACAGAGCTTCTCCAGATACTCCTCGGCCGTCAGTCCATCCGGCACATCAAATTCCGGCACCTTCTGCTCGCCAAATACGATCTCTACATTACAACGGTCTGCAATCTTCTGTGTATTTGCAAGAGCTTCCTTCGCATAAGGGAAAAGCTCATACATTTCTTCTTTGGATTTCAGATAATACTGTCCCCCTGTATAGCGCATACGATCTTCTTCATGTACCTTCCGGTTTGTCTGGATACACAGAAGGATATCGTGCGCCTCCCAATCCTCCGCAAGTATATAGTGAGAATCATTCGTTACGACCATCGGAATACCCAGCTCTTTGGACAACCGCATAACACCCGCATTTACCGTTGCCTGTTCTGCCAGCCCATGATCCTGCATCTCAAGGAAATAGTTGTTTTCTCCAAATATCTTCAAATGACGGAGTGCTGCCTCTTTCGCTCCTTCATAGTTATTCTTTCTTAAATTGACGGCAACCTCCCCCGCCAGACAGGCTGAAAGCGCGATAATGCCCTCATGGTATTGTTCCAGCACTTCCAGATCTACTCTTGGCTTATAATAAAAGCCCTCCGTAAATCCCCTGGATACGATCTTAGACAGGTTCTTATATCCCTGATTGTTCTCTGCGAGCAGTACCAGATGATAATATCGTTCCTCGCCTCTGGTATTCTCACGGTCAAATCGTGATCCCGGACTGACATAGATCTCGCAGCCTATGATCGGCTTGATGCCCTCTGCCCTTGCTGCCTCATAAAAATCAATAACTCCATACATAACGCCATGATCGGTAATCGCAAGCGAATCATATCCCAGTTCCTTCGCACGCTTTACCAGACTCTTGATCTTCGCCGAGCCGTCCAACAAGCTATATTCTGTATGCACATGTAAATGTGTAAAATCCATATTTATCCCTCCGGCTTTTCAGCCTCTCTTCCGTTTGTATACTTTCTCCAGTCTGACGTTACTGTCAATAACGATCTTATTTCTATTTTTTCTTCGATTTTTTATTATGCAATACTTCCCGCCGTATATAGTCAAAAGTATAATCTTCCCCTTTTTCTGCCAGCATAACCAGCAGACTCTCAAGCAATGCATCCGTTTCCGGATGGAGCAGATGATTCTTTCTAGCCTTACCTTTTCTGAAATATTCCAATGGGAAAGAATCGTTATACTTCTCTTTATTATAATTCTTACTTGCTGCAATCCGGTCACAGAACATCTCAACTACATATTTTTCCGGCATTTTACAGCCCGCTAACGCACCGGAATGATCGGTGCTGTAATCTACCCAGTATTCCAGATGATGCTTATTTCTTCCTTTATGGTGCAGCCAGGCACTTGTATAGCCTTTATCCTCTCGTTCCGCATCATTCGGGCTTCGGTCTCCCTGATAATACTTCACACCCACTGAAAACTCCGCCCATGAGTATTTGGACAGATCATGCAGCAGTCCCTGTTTATATAAGCCTACCCGGAAGCAGTTTTTCATAACCAGCCACTTATGATGGTTGATCGTTTTCAAATGTTTATACCAGTTCATGTTCATGAAACGTTTCATCTCCGATTTTATTCTAAATATTATCCATCTTTTTATTGTATTTCATTTTGCCCTTTTTGCCCCAAACGCCCCAAAATGCAATCTATATATTCAGTTTTATCTGTTCGGAAGGCTTATCAAAAGGACTCTTTTCCCCTGCTTCCAGAAGATGGAAATCTTCTTCCCTGACAGCAATATCCAGATAACAATATTCGCCGTTATATTTCCTTACCTGATATCCTTTGCTTTCCATACTTTTAAAAAATCCTGATTTCCCATGTCCCTGGCGGTCATTATCTTTACAATATTCCTCGTACATACGGTACACTTCACTACGCTTCATTCTTTTGCCTTCTGCTTGTACCAGTTTTTCATCCAGAAATGCACAGACACTATCCGATGCCCTTCGCAGCTCCCGGACACATTCTTTGCTGTGTTCACTTTCGGTAAGCTCCCACGTTCATATACATCTTTCAGTGCTGTCACTGCCATATGAATTGCATAATCCGCTTCTGCCTTGATCTTTTCTTTCAAACGTATATCTTTTTCATCTCTTGGAATCATCTGGTTCATATCCAAAACAAGGAGTCTCCGGTAAAAAGCATCCGATTTGTCTTCCAGATTCTGCGGCATTTCATTCGTTGAAAAAAGCAGCTTTGCATATGCCTTATAAAAGACCGCATCCTTTCCCTTTTTCTCATATAAAAGTGTATCTTCACCAACAGCCTTTTTCAGTACATCGGTTGTGTCCATCGCTTTACATGGGATATCCGCACAGGCATTTAACAGCTTTCCGTACATCCCGGTAGCATAAAACCGTTTATTTAGGTCCTGCAATGAGATACTGGACGTATTCTCATTACCGATCACATGCTGGATCAGTGCAACCGCAACAGATTTTCCGGTACCTCCATTTCCTTTCAACATCAAAAACTTCTGGAACTGGGTATCCGTAGTCATACAATACCCGAAATACTCCCAGAACATCTGCTGTTCCACCTTGTCCGCTATGGAAGAATTCAGATATTTTCTGATATTTGCCCCACCTTCCAAGACTTTTTCCCTGTCCTCTGGATAATATGGGAAGGGAATCTGGTTAATCGTCAGATACTTCGGATCATGCTCTATCAGCTCACCTGACAACACATCATAATAAGCATTTCTGAAATTAATCCAGTGAGCAGGCTGCTTATTCAGTTCATACGAATTCCGATAAATCTGGGGCTGCGTAATCAAAAGGTTATATACTCTCTGGATCGTGCTGCTGTTAACCTGATCCCGATAAATTAGCTTTTGAATCCGGAATTTCAGCTTTACACCCTTAGTGTCCTCAATAAAAACGCCATGCTCATAATAATAGGGAATCTCTCCCTTTACAAAGAAGCTCACATTCTCCACGATATAATCTACAATCTCCATATCCCTCACACCAGTTACCTTCCCTCTTGAATCAAACTTGTGGAAACGGCTTAATTCCGGATCATTCTTCGGTTCCCGCTCAAACCGCAGGATAAACTGTTCCAGAGCTTTCCCTACTTCTGGCTGATTATCCAGTTTCCCCAGATACTCTTTTTCTTTAAACAACTGCCATCCAGCTTTTCCATCCAGACCAGCCTCCTTGCAAAACTCCAGAATCCGGTCATTCATCCATTTGGTCGTGCAGGCAGCCACATAGTGGTACACACTCTGACAGGTTCCATGAAACTGAATTGATCGCATATCTTCTATAAAACTGTTTACGCTGAAATAATATCCATCATCTTCCTGCCCCAGATAAAGTGCCTGATAACCGGACATCACAATACTCATTGCAATATCCTGATTGTCCACCAAAAAGATATACTTCTTGGAAGTACCTTCCGGTTCTGTTTCCATATAATGCTTCAGGAACTTCTTGTTCATGTTCATCACTTCCTTTCAGAGCAAAAGAAAAGACGTGGGCCACATTTCTATGACTCACGCCTTACCTGCTCACAATATTCAATTTTCAGTAAATTTATCTGCTACCTCATTAGTTCAGCATCTTATACATAAACCAGTTCCTTCAAGATGATTTCCTCTGCAATAACTCTGTGCTGATTTGCAGCTCTTACCCATGCCATCTGGTCTTTCTCCTTGTCCGGCAATGGATATTTTTCTTCCAACTGTTTCAGGATGATTTCTTCCCTTTCTCTGGCAGCCTTATCCACTTCCAGAAGATGCTCTCCGATTGTATCCTGCAAAAGCATTACCTGATACAACGAATTTCTATGATTCTTCATATAGTCTCTGCGTAAAAATCCATATTTACCAAGCTGTTCCATCTGTTTACCGGATTTATAGGTGAGATTTGTAATCAAATATCCATTTACATTTGTATAAGTCAATTTTGTCATTATTTCTTCCATCCTTTCTTATTTCGCCATTGTCATATTCTGTTTTGCCCAGTTTTTCAGCAACTTTTCTATCAGTTCCATCTGCTGTGCCGGAGTATAATCTGCCGGAAAATATTTTCCAACCAGTTACAAAGGTATCTTAATCTGTTCTTTCTGATTGGGCTTTGTCTCCTGCAAAATCTCATAGATTTTATCCATATCAAGACATTTCTGCTGACTCATTCGTTTCAGACGATTTGCCTGTGAAATATTGGGAATGCTCTGTTCTAGTTCCATGACAGCATGCAGTTCATACTGTTCTTCTTCTGTCAAAAACGATAATTCCACTGCTGAACGTATGGCAAGTACTTCCCTGTCAACCATGTCTAATATCTTCGGTATCAGATTCGTCAGCCGGATATATCTTTTTATCTGTGCTACACTTTCTCCGACCTGTCTTGCAAGAAGCTCGTTGCTGTTTATCATGAAATGTTCTTCACCATCATCTACTGATGAAACCTCCGGTAACCGCTTTCCCTGGTGCTTCATGGCATCAAGCTTCATCTTATACGCAAATGCTTTCTCACTTGGCTTCAGATTCTCTCTATGCAGGTTAGAGTCAACCATTGCCACAACTGCCTGATCATCATACAGTTCTCTTATCACAATCGGAACCTTTGTCTCTCCTGCCCATACAGCAGCTTCCTTTCGCCTGTGACCGGATATCACCTCATCCCCATCTCCATAGGGACTTGTCCTTACAAGAAGTGGCACAAGCACACCTTCTTTCTCAATACTTTTCATCAGCTCACATAATTCCGTATTTATCTCTACCTTAAACGGATGATTCTTAAAATCATGCAACTGATTTATCTCCACATTCCGTATCGTCTCCATAAAATCGCCTTTCTCGAATACATCGAATTCATCTATTCTGAAATCCATCTGATACAATGACTTTCAGATACAAAGAAAGATCGCTCACTTTCAATTTTTCTTGAAAATGAACGGTCTTTCACGCTTCTGTTATTTAGTTGAATGATAAATGTATTACTTTCTCTTTGATGTGTTTCCGAAGCCGCAGTCCAATACCACAGACACATTTACTCCATCAGAAATTGCCTTTTTGTATGTTTTTCGGTCACTCTGGTCAAACCTGAAAAACCTCTCAAAGTGCCTGAAGTCGAGAAGTTTTACAAACTTCCCGACTCGCGGGCAGTCGTCGAATTCCGCATAAACACTGGCTTTACAGCCAGTTGTTTCTTCGGAACTCTCCTCGTTGCCTTCGCGCAAATCAAGGATTCTTACATATTGGTCCGATGTAGTGCAACTATTGTCTCAACATGAAACGTCGAAGGAAACATATCGACACAACAGACCTTTTTCACTTCATATCCTCTCGCCTGTAAAACTTCCAGATCTCTTGCCAGACTGGTCGGCTTGCAGGAAATATAAACCATCTGAGGCACATTGTAACGAATGATTTTTTCCAAAGCTTTTGGATTGATTCCGTCCCTTGGTGGATCAAGTACAATATAATCCGGCTTTTCTTCAATGCTGTCAATGACTTTGAGCACATCCCCTGCGATAAATTCGCAGTTATGTAAACCATTTAACTGTGCATTCTCTTTGGCAGCTTCCACTGCTTCCTCAATGATCTCCACACCGATCACTTTTTTAGCTACCGGAGAAAGCATCTGTGCGATCGTTCCGGTTCCGGAATACAGATCGAATACAATTTTACCATGCTCCGCAATATCTGCGTCTGTTCCGCTTGGAAGTGCATCTCCGATAAACTCTCTGGCAGTCTGATATAGCACCTCTGCACCCAGGGAATTTGTCTGAAAAAAGGAAAATGGTGTGATCTTAAAGCGAAGCCCTAACAATTCCTCGTAAAAGAAATCCTGTCCATATAAAACATCCGTGCCTTCATTCGTCACGGTATCTGCCACATTGTCATTTCTCGTATGCAGAATACCTGTCATGATACCTTTGTAATCTGCTGCAAGAAGAGCAGCTTTCCAGCCCTCTAATAATTCCTCTTCCGTTCCTGCAAATGCGTTTTCCTGTGCATTGTTCAACGTACTTTCAACTTCATCCATCTGTGCTGCGGCAATTCCCGGAAAATCCGTCTGCGTTGTAGTCACCAGATCTACTAATATTTCCCCTGTTTTGACTGCCTTACGGACAAGCAGATGTCTTAAATATCCGGTGTGACGCAGTTTATGGTAATAGGTGATATTTTGTTCACGAAAATAAGCAAGTGTGACAGACAGGATCTTTCTGAAATCCTCATCCACGATCTGGCAGTTTTCCACCGTCACAATATCATAAAAGCTTCCACGCTTATGCATTCCAAGTGCTAACGGTCCATCCTTAAATTCATCCCCAAAGGAAAATTCCATTTTATTGCGGTATCCGGTCTGCCTTGGACTTTCCTTGATTCCCAGAAACTGGTAATCCCGGTTTTCCTGATCGATCACATCATCCATTAATTTTTTTACCTGTTCTGCTTTCATCTCAAGCTGCCTGTCGTATGGAAGTGTCTGATAAGTACATCCTCCACATTCCCCGGCATGGACACATCCTGTTTTGTCCCCTTCCAGCGGTGACTTTTCCAATACCTCTAAAAGTCTGCCCTCTGCTTTTCCCTTGCGGATTTTATTGATGGAAGCAGACACTTTCTGTCCCGGTATCGTATTTTTTACAATAACCTGTCTGCCATCCTCTGTTCTGATAATTCCCTTATTTGGAAAGTCTACGCGCTCGATCACGCCTTCTATGATTTGTCCTTTTTTCATAAATTCCTCACATTTTTATTTCATCAACTATAAAATTGTCCATGATTCCATTGACATTTTATTAACTTCACAGTTTTCTATTTCTTTTATCTGTTACACAAGAAAAAAGGGCTGCATCCGCAGCCCTCCAGATTATTTTTATTCTTCTTCTTTTTTCTCTGCTGGTTTTGCCGGCTCTTCTTCGTCCTCTTCATCTTCGAAGAAATCGTCATCATAATCATCTTCAAAATCGTCTTCAAAATCTTCCAGATAATCTGGTGTAAAGAAACGATATACGCCATATACTGCTGCTGCAACTGCTGCAATAATACCGATGATTGCAAAAATCCATACAACCTTTGATGTTTTCTTTTCTTCTGCTTCTTTTTTGTTTAATAATTCATTCAACTTTGTCATATTGATCAGCTCCT
>OGWY01002595.1_pt1 | contig 12847 bp, 8 predicted proteins | sample 1576121 | NCBI WGS metagenome assembly OGWY01 (sample SAMEA3541543, study PRJEB24748) | human gut metagenome | biome: human gut; feature: human-associated habitat; material: faeces | place: China | collected 2012 | reverse complement strand
TACATAAATGATAATTTTAGGCGCGGATTACACGGATTACGCGGATTAAAGGCTGCGCTATTACATCGATTTCATCAAAAAATCCGCGTAATCCGTGTAATCCGCGCCTAATCTTTATAACAGGTTTACAAATTATCATTTATGCACTTACTCGCCGCACTTGCTTATGTACCAAGTTATTTTTTAAGCGTTACTGAATAAAAAGTTACGCAAAATGGAGAAACAAATCCATGATTTCGTTGTTAAATGTGAAAAAAGGCGTATCTTTGCAATTGAACTATTTGACATGATGATATTTTAACATATATCATGTCCTCCTTCGGTTAGGTTAAAATGTAGCGATTTGTATCTAACGACCGGATGAGCGTAGCCTGTATCAGTTATTGGTACGGGCTTACTCTTCCTGCGTTAAGGGTGCGCTACATACCTGACCTTAGGGATAGAGTAATGCCCCGTACCTTTATAATATAAAGCCATTATAGCCGTATAGGGAATGATTTTAAACTTATAATCAAACACTATATGGCTAATTGGTTATCTACAAAGTCAGTAGCTGAGAAATACGGCATACCGAAAGAGCAAATCCGGGAATGGATTAGGTTACGTTATCTGACATGCTCTTCTATAGGCACAGAACCTTATGAAGACAATAACCCACTGATAGATACTGACGAACTTGACAAAGCTCTCGAATTTAATTCACTAAAATCTTATCCTGATGATACCATGATGGAACGAGTGCGAAAAGAGCATTTGAATTGGCTTTATCAGGAAAAAGCCCGTCTGGAAAAAGTCAACGATGATTTATTAGAAGAAATTCATAAGCACGCCCGACGGGAAACAGAACTGGGAGAGAACTTAGAGAAAATGATGAATTATACACATGAAATCCTTGAAATTCATGAGAAAATGATGAAAGATTATGAGAATAAGATATCCGGGAAAGGGGGAATTTGGCCTTTTCTTTATCACTTATTTATCATAAAAAAGAATAAGACCCTCATCTAACCAATATATACATACCTGTTTTTTCCAATCCTTTTCATCTCGTGAATACGGAGCCCGCGATGAGCTCCGTATTCTTTTTATAGAATCGTATAATTGTACTGAGTGATATTCTGTTTTAATTCGTATATTAGCAAGTATAGAAACATCGAAAAAAAACAATTATACAATGAAATTTATTACAACTATTTTCTCAGTCCTTTTCAGCTTGTCCATACAGGCACAACTAGTGACTTATCCCGGTACACTGAGTACCGGGATGCCGCACAATGATGACTATACCGTACGCGTACGCATCCCCGGCGGCGAATGGAAAGATTTGTTCGAATACAACGTACAGGTAGATATGGACAAAGTGCAGGATGCTTCCATGGTGCAATTTGATATGGGAAGTCCCGTAGAAGTAATGGTGAAGAAGAACAATGGCACTGTGCGCGAAGTAGCCATACGCCCTTTGAGTAAAGGTATTGAATACAAGCAGATACAAAACGCCATTCTTTTCACTCTGGAAAAGCCACAATATCTATCCATTGAGTTTAATGGTGACCGACTGCACAACCTGCATCTTTTTGCCAACCCGATGGAGACTGAAAAATATGAAAAAGAAACTAAAGGAGTAATGTATTTCGGTCCGGGCACACACCGCCCCAAAGACTTACCCAACAATCAGATACGGATACCAAGTAATACAACCGTATATCTGGCCCCCGGAGCTGTGGTCAAGGCAAAACTCGTGGTAGACAAAGCCGAGAATGTCCGCATCATCGGACGGGGAATCATAGACCACGCTGTACGGGGCATTGAAATCACTGATTCCAAAAATATATGGATAGATGGCATTACAGTAGTGAATCCGGACCATTATACCGTATTTGGAGGTGGTTCCACAGGAATTACGATTAAAAATCTGAAGTCCTTCAGTTGTAAAGGATGGAGTGACGGTATAGATATGATGTGCTGCCGCCAGGTACTTATCGACAATGTCTTTATGCGCAATTCGGACGATTGCATTGCATTGCTTTGTACAATCACCGCTGGAATTGGTGGGGAGGTTCATCTGATATTACCGTGCAAAATTCTATTCTTTGGGCAGATGTGGCACATCCCATCAATGTAGGCGGTCATGGCGATCCGGACTCGCCGACAGGAGAAGTGATAGAGAATCTGACTTTCCGTAACATCGACATCCTGGAACATGACGAGGATGACCCGATTTATCAAGGTTGCATGACAGTGGATTGTGGTGATAAGAATCAGGTTCGTAATATTCTCTTCGAAGATATCCGGGTAGAGAATATTCAGGAAGGACGACTGTTTTATGTAAAAGTACGTTTCAACGAGAAATATGATAAACAGCCGGGAAGCGGCATTGAAGGCATTACTTTCAGAAATATTACATATACAGGCATAGGAGAAAATCCATCGTTGATTCAAGGACTGGACAAAGAACGAACCGTGCAAAACGTGACGTTTGAAAATGTAGTAATCAATGGAGAACGGATGAAGGACTTGAAAGGAATAGTAACCAATGATTTTATAAAAGGGATTAAGATAAAATGAACAATCACGGAGAAATAACAGAAAATAATTGTCCCGATGTAACCTTATCACTATTTTAGCGTCTCAGATTATAAACCAAATGAAAAACAAATAATGGAATTCATCAAATCTTTATGCCTTGGCGGCATAACAACCACTATGCTCCTGAGCGGATGTACCCAGAAGAATATTACTTTAGAAGGCAAAGTAACGAATACATCCGGCGCTCCCATTGTATATAATATCACTACAGATGGCATTTACTTACCGAACAAGATTGATACTTTACGTTTAAATGCCGACAGTACGTATCAGATTACCTTACCTGTAAACGGGAACGAAAAGCTGACCCTTTTTCTATATGGTGAGCGAAACTTAGGTAGTATCTATCTTGCTCCGGGAAAACAGACGCTCGATATCGATGCTTCCAAATCCAATGAACTAAACCCGGTTGACGGCTTGACGAAAGAAAATGAAATACTCAAGAAACTGGCTGATCTGAATGAAAACGTATTTAATCTACGTGCACGCCGGGGAGATATCTTTAACGTCGGCAAGGACACGGTTGCCTCATCCGTATATCAAAAGCTGACAGACTACGCTACTACATTAGAAAACGAAGTGGCAGAAGTGGACGATCAGCTCAGACAGAGAGCCATACAAGATATACGTATACAGGCTTTGATGGCATATATGAATCAGTATTTCGGTAACTACCGGAGAGGTTCCGAAACGCTCAAGAAGGAATGGGACGACGCTTACGCCCAGATGTTGGATTTTGCAAACGTCGGTCAGGCTGAAAGCGTATTCTCTCCTGCATTTGCAGATGTCGTATCGAATATGGCAGGCATAAATATTTTCATGAAACATGAAAGACGCACGAATGATGACAATGAACGCAATCAACTGTTATTCGATTGGTATAAAACAAATCTGCAAGGCCGGGTACAGGAGGCTGCAATGGGACTTCTCATTCTGGAAGATGAAAGCCGTGAGTATTTTGCAACTGGTATTCCTGCATTGTATGAGGAATTCAAGACATTATATCCTAAAAGCGTGCTAATGCCGAAATTAGAAACAGCTATACAGAAGAACAAAGCGTTCAATGAAGCCGAACTTCCGAAAGACATTCATATATTGAATACGGACAGTGTACGCACCTTTAAGGAAATTACTGACTTATACCCGGGTAAAGTGATCTTTATCGATGTATGGGCTACCTGGTGCGGTCCTTGTCGTGCATCATTTGCACATATCAAACCTTTGCAGAAATATGCTGCTGAAAATGATATCGTGTTATTGTATGTTTCCATCGATACTCCCCAGAAAGCTGAACTCTGGAAAAAAATGACAGGGCACTATAACTTAAAAGGAGAGCATGTCATCATCAACGAGGCTTTCAAAATGGAAATTTATGAGAAGTTCGGGCGGAACGGTATGTTGTCAATCCCGCATTATGCCATTGTCAATAAAGAAGGAGAACTACAATTCCCATCGGCAGCCAGCCCGGAAGATATGGATAAGTTGACGGAACAACTGAAAGAAGCCTCTAAATAAAAGATTATTAACGAATACTAAGGCTCACCGAAATATAACAAAAACAGGCTGATTCCACAAATCTTTTGATTTTTATGGATTCAATTCCATAAATCTTATAAGATTTGTGGAATCATTGTTTTAAATCCCTTATTTTTGAGTGAAGCTTATTCCTCGTTCGTATTAATACTGTAAAAAACAAAAAAACATGAATAGATATAGACTGCTTTTTTCAATCATCCTCTTGCTGTTCTTCTCTCCCTGTTTGCGGGCAGGGGAATGGCAATGGTCTGTGACCCTTGACGGATTCGTCTCTAATGAAACGAACCAGAATCCTACGGCTTTCTTATGGATACCCGCTGACTGTATGCAGATAAAAGCAATTATTGTAGGACAACACAATATGAGCGAAGAAACTCTTTTTGATAATCCCCTTTTCCGCGAAAAGATGCAGAAGCTTGGAATCGGCTTTGTATGGATAACTCCCGGTATCGATCAGCAATGGGATGTATCGAAAGGCACACAACAGATATTTGAGAAAATGATGATCTCCCTGGCAGACGTCAGCGGATATAGCGAACTGAAAAATGTCCCCATCGTTCCCATAGGCCATTCGGCTATGGCTACCTATCCCTGGAACTTCGCAGCATGGAATCCGGAACGCACTTTGGCTATCATTTCCCTGCATGGCGATGCTCCGCGTACGAATCTTACCGGCTACGGGCGTGAGAATCTGGAATGGGGACGTACCCGTAATATAGATGGAATACCCGGACTGATGATTGAAGGAGAATATGAATGGTGGGAAGCCCGGGTAAATCCGGCACTGGCCTTCCGCATGATGTATCCTGAAAGTTGCATCTCATTTCTGTGTGACGCAGGACGGGGACATTTCGATGTGGCAGATGAAACAGCCGCATACATTGCTCTATTTCTGGAAAAAGCTATCAATCAACGACTGACGGATGAAGTAACTAAAGACGGTAAAGTAAAACTGAATCCGGTGAACCCAACCAAAGGCTGGCTGGCAGAACGCTGGCATCCCGATCAGAAGAAGCGAGCCAAAGCCGCCCCCTATTCACAATATAAAGGTGATCCTCACGATGCTTTCTGGTATTTTGACCGTGAAATAGCGGAAGCGACCGAAACACGGTATACGCAAAGCCGCGGAAAGAAAGAACAATATCTGGGTTTTGAGCAAAACGGCAGTTTACTGACATACGACAAGAAGCAGCATGTACGTGTACAACCCCGCTTCAATCCGGAAGCCGATGGAATCACTTTCCACCTGAAAGCCGTATGTACGGATTCCCTGAGAACCAAACTATCTGATGAGCATGCAGATGCAACACCGATAATCAGTCGCATCTGTGGACCAGTAGAAAAGGTAAATGACACCACATTCATAGTATCTTTCTATCGGATGGGTATGAATAATCCGCGCCGTACCGGTGATATATGTCTGTTGGCAAGCCAAACAGGAGACCGGAAGTATAAAAGTGCTGTTCAAGAAGTCAGTATCCGCATCCCCTACCGGAATACGGAAGGACAAAGGCAGTATATATTATTTCCAGGATTACCCGATGTGAAAGCGGAAAGCGGTTCTTTATCTTTAAAAGCCACAAGCGACTGTGGACTGCCCGTCTCTTACTACATCAAAGAAGGTCCGGCTGAAATAGAAGGAGACCAAATTGTATTCACTCCTATCCCACCCCGCAGTAAATTTCCGGTAAAAGTAACGGTAGTTGCCTGGCAATACGGTATTGCAGGCAAAGTACAGACGGCTGAACCGGTGGAACGAAACTTCTATATATTGAAATAAACATTATAAGCCATGAAAACATATTTTCTATTTATATGTGCCATCTGTTGTTATCTTACAGGGAATGCACATTCGACGGAATATAACATTTTCCAGTTCGGAGCTTCCAAAGACACCTCTGTCGTACAAACTCAAGCCATCAATGCCGCTATTGAAAATTGTTACCGGCAAGGCGGAGGCAAGGTTATCATTCCTTCAGGGATTTATAAATCAGGAACAATTTTCCTGAAAGATAATGTAGAACTACATCTTGAAAGCGGGGCATACCTCTATGCCAGTGATAATTACGATGACTTTCCTGTGCAACCACAAGCATCTTACCGTTCACAAAAAGATGCCGGTGGCTGGGTTTCCCTCTTCTATGCAGTAGATGCAAAAAACATCAGTATTACCGGAAAAGGTACGATAGACGGAAAAGGAAAAGGACGAAAAGGGCGTATCAGCGGATTGGGCGGCGACCGCAACGGACGGCCTCGTAACATTCTGTTTATCTCATGCAAAGATGTGCATGTGGAAGGTATTACAATGAGAAATTCCGCACTTTGGAATCAGCATTATTTGAATTGCGAAGATGTTACCATCGATCACATAAAAGTGTACAATCATAGTAATGGCAATAATGACGGAATAGACATCGACGGTTGCCGCCGTTTTATCCTTTCCAACAGCATTATCGACTCTGACGATGATGGTATCGTATTGAAGAGTACGGGTACGGCTCCCTGTGAAAATGTAATTATCAGCAACTGTATTGTCAGCAGCTTTGCCAACGCCATTAAATGTGGAACAGAATCAACGGGCGGCTTTAAGAATATTTCAATCTCCGACTGTATCGTAAAACCAAGCCGTCATAGCGGAGAGCGGATTCTAAAATCAACTCCAAGTGGCATTACCGCCATTTCATTAGAAATTGTAGACGGCGGAATAATGGATGGGGTTACCATCAATAATGTTTTGATTGAAGGGACTGAATGTCCACTTTACATACGCTTAGCCAATAGAGGAAGACAGTATCCGGATGATGCACCGGTTCCTCCCGTCGGAAGAATGCGAAATATCCAAATCAGCAATATTACTGCCTACGGAACCGGTAATTTCTGTTCTTCAATCACGGGTATCAAGAATGCAAAAATAGAGAACATATATCTGAACAATATCCGTTTCATGAATCGCGGCGGACTGGTGGAAGGTGCTTTTCTGCCTGATCCGGCAATGGAAGGAAAACGTCACGATGTAGCAAGCGGAACGAAATGGAATAGATACTGGTCTTCTTTCAAAGAAGTGAAGGAAGACGAAAAGGGTTATCCCCAGCCCACTGTATGGGGAAATCTACCAAGTTATGGATTGTTCATCAGAAATGTGGAGAATATCACAGTAAATGACGCTACGTTCATGCCCGAAAAACCGGACCCACGTATTCCCGTGATTGCCGTAAATGTAGGTAACCTGCAAATGAACCGTATACAAGTGGATAGCCGAAAAACTGACACAGACGTTTTAATGCATAATGTATGGCAACATAAAATAGATGCTCAACTCCGTATTTCGGGAGAGACGGCTGATTTTAAGTCCGGTCGCATCGATGTTGGCAATGGCTCGCTCTATTATGAAGAAGCCGGAAGCGGAGAACCTGTAATCTTTGTACATGGCCATTCACTGGATCACAGAATGTGGGATGAACAATTCGCTGAATTTGCCAAAGAATACCGTGTGATCCGTTACGACTTACGGGGGTATGGTGCTTCTTCCTCTCAGACCGAAGATTATCAGTTTACCCATGTACAAGACCTGGTGACACTGATGGATTCTCTCCATATCCGGAAAGCACATATAGTTGGCTTGTCGTTAGGTGGTTTCATCGGTGCCGATATGTTAGGTTGGTTTCCCGAACGCATGGCATCAGCTTTCCTTGCAAGTGGAAATATACGTAAGTCGAAAGGACCTAGCCAACCTATGACCAAAGAAGAAGCTCTGAAACGGGATGAAGAAATTGCCGCCCTGAAAGTGAAAGGAGTCGACGTCATGAAGCGTGAATGGTTTGAAGGGCTGATGAGTTCGGGAGGTACCCGGAAAGAAAGGATGCGTCAGCCTTTATGGGAAATGATTGATGACTGGGATGCCTGGCAACCATTACACAAAGAAGTACGGGTAGTTGCAGGTCTGGATGCTTATGAAGCCATAAAAAAGAATCATCCCACAGTGCCGACTTTAATCGTGGAAGGCAAGTCAGCCAACAACCGCTATTCCAATCAACCGGAAATTCTGAAATATCTGCCGAACGGAAAGCTAAAGGTGTTGGAAGACTGCGGACACATGCTGAACATGGAACAACCTGAAGCATTTAATGCTGCATTGCGTGAATTTCTGAAACAATAAATTCACGCAATACAGATAATGCTATAAAATATAGAATGTTTGTGTGATAGGTTCGGCCGTTTGAATCTTAGGTTCTCCACTCCTGCCATACTGCCACGCCACTACCGTAACTTTTACCGGATAAACAGCACGCGGAGGAATCGGTGTAAATATCAACTGATTTCCCTCCACTCTGGCCGGTCCGGATTCTACATAAAAGCCAACAGGCAAGCCACTGTCGGAAGAAGCTTGTAATGTGACAGACTTTATTCCTCGTTTGACATCAGCCAACGCAGCAAAGGAGACTTTCTGTGGTGCTCCATCTATATTGCGAACGGGTATGGTGATCTGCGCCTGCTGAACAATCGGTTTATATTCCTTATCTCCCGGATGACGAACAGCAAAAACAATATCAGCCTTAGAGGATGCCCAGGAAATACTCCGATTCCATTCGACCTTGAAGGTATGGTTGTGAATTACTGCGGGGCCTGTTATCATTTCAAAGCAAATGGAATTACCCGCTGCATGGCCAATGCGTGTACCTACAGGCAAGTCCGTCCAATTCTTCAGGCGGGGACTATCACCGGGAACCGTATCCAGGAAAACAGGAGTCAGATGAAAAGAAACTCCATCTCCCTGAGGCAGAAATACCGGGTGAAGTTGCAAATGACTGTCACGCTGAACTACCGGCTTACCTTCTTGCACGACACCCACTAACTGCGGCTTCATGTTCCGGAAACGGGCTTGATAAGCCTGAGTAGCTTCTACCATTTCTTTATCAAAAAACCAGAAAGCATCATCCGGATTACCTTTATATTCTGCTACAGGCGCAGGCATACAAGTGGGTGGTTGATTCTTTTTCCAACGCTCAGCGAGCCAACCGGTTTTAGTAGGATCCACATGCCCGTATTGCAATGCTTTCTTTATATAAAGTGCGATATACTCAGCCTTACCGGGCGAATAAGCAAAATGGCCTTCGGCAGGACAAGCCAACATGCTCAATGGCAACAAAGGATGTTCTTTCCGCTCCTTCAATCCCTCATTACTCCAGGTATGTGCAGATTCATACTCCCCCATTGTTTCAAGACATGGGATATAGTCGATATTACGCTCTCCCCATATATCCAGATTCAGCCATTTATCACGTACATAAGGCCACTGTCCACTGACTGAGATACAAGCTAATGTACGGTCGGGCATATATGCAGCTAAATAGTAGGGCCAGCTGGCAGCTGCCGAATGTCCGATACCAATCAATGGAGCCGATGCCAACTCCGTATATCCTGAAACTGACGCCAGATCTTTCAGAAAACCCTCTAAAGTTTCCCATGCTCCATCTGTAAAGTCGAATCCATGATTGAAAGAAGGACAAACCCATATTTGTGCTACATCCAATTCTGCCATCTTAATGCGGAAGTTCTCATCTTCCATTATAGAAATTTCTTCCATATTATGCTGTGCCACAAGCACAGCTTTCACGTGTTTACATTTCTCTGGTATCCATAAATAGGCTTTGGCATCAGGATTTTTCGGTTGTTTAGCAAAATTACGTACCGGCACAGCCCACTGCCATACGGCAGTCTGGGCTGAGACAGTGAACGTGATTACAATAAGAAATACCAACGAAAACAAAACTCGTATATTCATAGCATGCTTATCAGATACTTCCCGTACCACTCTATTTCTTGTTTTCACATGTTTCATCACAGTTTCTGTTGTTTATAAGTTTTTAAAGATTTATCCTTAGTAACCTCGGGCACTAAACGAATGGCAGAACCTCCCGAAGCCCTCAGATTAAAATGCAGCACAGTCTTGGCATTGACGCGGAATTTTGAGACTCTGACTTTCGTTCGTGTAGGAATAGATTTGTCGCCATCCGTATAGATTTCAGCCACATAATCTTTTCCGGCAGGCAGAAAACTCAAATCAACCGGCAACGTCCGTGCTTCATTATTTGTAATTGAGCCTATGAACCATTCCTCTCCTCTCCGGCGAGCTACAGTAATAAACTCACCGACTTCACCTTGTAAAACCTTCGTATCATCCCAGGTGGTGTACACATCATCAAAGAACTTCAATTCCGGTTCGTCCTGTGAATCCGAAGGTTTATCATACCAGTACATATATTGCAGGGGACTGTAATAGACAGCTGCTAAGGCCAATTGATGCGCCGGTGTAGTCTGGATGGACTTAGAACGGGGAACACCATAATTATCTTTTTCAACATTCAGTCTGCCAAAGTCCTGGCGATAGTAACATATTGTATAATCAGCTGCTCCGGCTACAAAGCGGGTAAAAGGCAACGTAACATTGTGAGTGGCATCCGGAAATTCTTCATTGCCGCGAATACCTTCCTGAGTCATCAGATTAGGATAAGTACGACTAAAGCCTGTCGGACGGTATTCATCATGGATGTCTACCATCAGCTCATAATCAGCACACTTTTTCACGGCTTCGTGCATCCATTTTGTCCACACCTGCGAACCTACCTGCACAAACCCAAACTTAATTCCAGAAATTCCCCATGATTTATACAAAGGAAGTATCTCATCCAACTGTTGCTGCAAAGCCCGCTGATTAACATAGAGCATAACTCCTATGCCATGCTGCTTCGCATAAGCAACCACTTCTTTCAGATTCAGTGCATCTATTTTCGGATTCCTACGCGGATCAAGTGTTACAGTAGTGGCATCTGAAGCCTTATCATACTCAAAACCATACCAACCGGCATCAAAGTGGATATATTGCAGATTCCGTTTTACAGCAAAGTCTACCAAAGCTTTTCCACCTTCTGTGGTCAAGGTCACTTCACGCATCACTTTTCCCGGTTTAATCCAGGAAGTATCCTTAATCCGACATGGCGGATTAAGATTTAACAGGATATCGTTATGTTCTAAAATCTCACCCGGCTTGTCAGCACACATGATTACACGCCACGGAGTAGAATAAGGTGCAATATCTTCTACCGGACCATACATAGCCGATATGATCGTATTCTTTTTAGTCGATGACACATTGAACTTCGTACGTACATAATCCACCACTTGCGCTTCAGCCAGGCAGACATATCCTCCACCTGCCAGTGTCAGCAGCAATGGACGGTCCGACTCGCCCGGCCAGCTTTCAAGAGGCAGATAAGAATACGGGGTCTGAGCTTTAGGGGTAAAATAGGCTTTAGTACCTTCGGGCATGGTATATTCTGTATACTCATCTGTAATCTTCAGATATTGTCCGCCCGGAAAATGGTAACGGAAGGCAATTCCCTCATCATAGGCACGGATATCAAGAATCAACTTATCACGTCCGTTCTGACGATTGACAAGTATTTTCCATGCATTATAGCAGTCTTTAATTTCACTTCTTTCACCATAGACCGGATGCCAGATCGTATCTTTCCGACTACTATCCACAGTTCCGATTTCAACTCCATCCCGCCATTCTACATTTGCATTGATTCCCAATAAGGAAGGTTTTACTGTCTGTTTTCCGTTCCAGGTCAAAGAATAGTGTAATTGTCCACCGCTATCACTCAACGTAAACTGGTATTTTCCATCCGGTGATGTCATATTCACCTCCTTGCCCTGTACACTCAAAGACAAAGCTACCCATAACACTCCTACAAATAATTTTTTCATTTCAGAATTCTACTTTATATTATTACTTTACATATTGTACGTGTTTCACAAAATCGCCAGTTTGTATATTCGGGCTATCAGCACCTATTCTTGTGCCATAGTATTCGACATTATCGAATATGATACCGGAAACATCATGCCGTTCATCGATTCCCTGAATCAGTACGGCTCCTCTTTCCGCCTTGCGATCACTTTCTTTGCCATAAGTGGTAATATTACGGAAAGTTACATTATGAATATAAGGACCATAAGAAGGAACAACTACAAATTCTCCATAACCACAACTTCCGGGACCACGTCTGCCAGGTCCCACCTTTATATCATTCGGAGTAGGTTTCTCTATCGGACGTGTACCCACTAACTGAAGTGCAGGTGTCAGCTTTATCAGATTATACGGAATTTCTCCATTAATCCTGATATTCTCAAAACACAAATTCTCCATTGGCATTTCTCCTGTAGGATGCAACCAGAATATCTGAACACGGTCACGGTCAGGAAAATGAATCACATCCACATTACGCGCTGTGAAATTACGAAATACCGGACAACTGCTTTCCGTTGCCATACGAAATACATTGGCAAAATCAACCCAGAACACACAGTTCTCTACTACTATGTTCTCAACCGGTTTTGATTCTCTTTCTCCTCCGGCACGGGTTATCCCCTTCGGAGAAACCGAATCATCATCTGTCCGAAAAAAACAATTCCGAATCGTCACGTTACTGGAATTGCAAGGATCTACACCGTCATCATTACCTACACGGGAACCTGCCAAACGAATACGATCTATCAAAACCCGGTCACAATTCTGAGGTACAATAGTCCAATAATAAGAACCTTTTATGATAATATCCCTCATTACCAAATTATTGCAGTTCTTAGCATTTATCATATAGTCAGTGGGGCCGGCATTATGTTCCCAATCGGAACCATCTAAAATTCCCCTACCGCAAAT
>OGWY01002594.1_pt1 | contig 12849 bp, 10 predicted proteins | sample 1576121 | NCBI WGS metagenome assembly OGWY01 (sample SAMEA3541543, study PRJEB24748) | human gut metagenome | biome: human gut; feature: human-associated habitat; material: faeces | place: China | collected 2012 | reverse complement strand
TCGCCATTAACAATCGTGAATTACTACTTTTATAGTATAACATAAAAATAGTTGGAAATCATTACTGATAGTTGGTTTGACTTCATCTGAGTACGTGTATGTTGGAACCAACTTTTGTTTTTACTCACACTGATGAAGGGTGATAAGGCGATTGAGTTTTTGAATATATGAAGCTATTTTCTTTTGCTCTGCTATTGACGGAACAGGAACAACTAATTCAAAATAATCTCCCAAGTTGTAATTTGTTCTTCCATCTCCTGTTGAAATTGATACTGCCCATTTCTTATGTTTATCTGTGTTTAGAAACGAACACAGATAATTTGAATCAATTATTTTAGGATTTGGTCGAGTGACAATCGTAGCAAAACCTATTGATTTTGCTTCGTTTTCAGTAATTACCGCAGATGTTCCTACATCTCCGGTGTGTACGGTAATTACATCTCCAATTTGGTGCATACGAGTTTCGTTTTTTTCGGCAAATGTTTTTTCCAAGTAAATTGGATTATCACCAAATTCAAATTTACCATCTTTAATATCTGAGTTTCTAATAAGTAAAGTTCCTTCATCGGTATAATGTTTCGTCATTGTTGTCACTAATCCAATATAAATTTTTCCGATTTCAGTGACCTTACGCTGTTCCCAAGTAATAGCTAATGGTGATTGAAAACGGCAGCCGTCAATTTGACATTTACACTGATGAAGGGTGATAAGGTGGTCGAGGTTCTCAAAATATGCTCCTATCAATGCTTGCTCATCTACACAAGGCATCACCACCGGAAAGTCTACAAGGATATTTTGATTCAAATGTTTTATAGTACCACCAGTGGCTTTTTTATCTACATAGTCCATTAAAAACGGAGCTTTTAAATACTGGAATAAGTATTTTCCATCAACTACTTTTTCGTCTTTAATCACTACATTAAAGACACCTGCATTTAAGGTTGCGGGCATTGATAAACCTTGAACATGCGCCACTTTTCCAAGTGTTCCGTCCTTTGTAATTAGGATACTTCCATTCTCAATTTGTATATGTTTATCCTGCTCATAACGCTCACGTTCTACATAGTGGCAAGTAGCATAATTTATTCGTCCATCTTCAAAATCAGTACCCGTTACTAAGAGGTAATCTCCACTATCAAGAAACTCTGATGTACGCAGATTTTGCCAGCCTATTCTTGCATGCATTGTTGCAACCTCTGATAACTTACGCTGTTCCCAAGAATGAACATAAACCGGTAATAACAGAGTTATATGCGTTTTTAACCGAAAGTATGAAAAAACGCACTTTAGTTCGAATATTTGTGGTTTTATTGAAAAAATCAAATTTCTATGGTACAATATATATACTTACACTTTAACTAAGAAAGAGGTGCAATGAAATGGCTGTTAGTTATAAAAAATTGTGGCACATTCTTGTTGACAGAGATATGAAGAAAAAAGACTTAGAAGCTCTTGCTGGTTTAAGTCATTACACAATGAGCAAAATGAGCAGAGATGAAAATGTGACGACCGAAGTGCTTGGAAAAGTATGTGCTGCACTTGATTGCAATGTAGAAGATATTATAGATTTTCTTCCTGATGAAGAAAACTGAGTCCGTTTTATGGGACACTAATTATTTTATACTTAAAAATAGTGCCATTGTCAGATAAAATATAAATAGCTACAACAAATAATACGGAGGTTTATTATGAATAAACAGCAGTTAGCTGCAAAGATTTGGGAGTCTGCAAACAAAATGCGTTCCAAAATCGAAGCAAATGAATACAAAGACTATATCTTAGGATTTATTTTCTATAAATTCCTTTCGGAGAAAGAAGTTAAATATCTGAAAGCTAATGATTGGACTGACGAGTATCTTCCCGAATTAACAGAAGAAGATACTGATACGGTTGAAAGCATTCAGAAGAACTTGGGATATTTTATTTCTTACGACAATCTCTTTTCAACTTGGCTTGCAAAAGGCAGCGATTTCAGTGTTCAAGATGTTCGTGACGCTCTTTCAGCGTTTAGCCGTTTAATAAACCCAACCCACAAGAAAGTGTTTGAGGGCGTTTTTGATACTCTGCAAACTGGTCTTTCAAAATTAGGTGATAGTGCTGCTTCGCAGTCAAAGTCTATTAGCGAACTCATTCAGCTTATAAAAGATATTCCTATGGATGGTAAGCAGGGCTATGATGTTCTTGGATTTATTTATGAATATTTGATTGAAAAGTTTGCGGCGAATGCAGGTAAAAAAGCCGGCGAGTTCTACACTCCGCACGAAGTATCATTGCTTATGTCTGAAATAGTTGCAAATCACTTGAAAAACAGAGAGAAAATTGAAATATTCGACCCTACAAGCGGTTCTGGTTCCTTGTTAATCAACATCGGTAAGAGTGCTTCAAAGTACATTGAGGGCGAAAACAAAGTTAAATACTACGCTCAGGAATTAAAGCAGAATACATATAACCTTACTCGTATGAACTTGGTAATGCGTGGTATTGAAGCAGATAACATAGTAACAAGAAACGGCGATACTTTGGAGGACGACTGGCCGTATTTCGATGAAAACGACCCGACAGGAACATACAATCCACTCTATGTTGACGCCGTAGTTTCCAATCCTCCATATTCACAGGCTTGGAATCCAGCTGATAAGGATACTGACCCTCGTTATGCCGGTTATGGTCTTGCACCAAAGGGTAAGGCAGACTATGCCTTTTTGCTTCACGACCTTTATCATATTAAGCCTGATGGCATTATGACTATTGTTCTTCCTCACGGTGTTTTGTTCCGTGGCGGCGAAGAAGGCGAAATTCGCAAGAACTTAATTGAAAAAAATAAGATTGATACAATCATAGGATTGCCTGCAAATATTTTTTACGGCACAGGTATTCCGACAATAATTATGGTGTTGAAGCAAAAGAGAACCAATACAGATGTTCTTATAGTAGATGCTTCAAAAGGATATATCAAAGAGGGCAAAAACAATAAGCTGAGAGCTTCAGATATTAAGAAGATTGTAGATGTTGTTACACGGAGAGAAAGCGTGGACAAGTATTCACGAGTTGTCAGCCGTGACGAAATCAGAGAGAACGATTATAACCTTAATATTCCGAGATATGTGGATTCCTCAGAGGCGGCAGAATCTTGGGATATTTTTGCGTCTATGTTCGGCGGTCTACCGGCATCTGAAATTGATGAACTCAAAGAATATTGGACAGCTTTCCCGGCACTTCGCTCTGATTTGTTTGAAAATACATCTTCCGAATATTGCAAATTCGTGGTTAAAGATATAAAAAAGGCAATTAAAGAACACAGTGATATAACAAGTTTTGAAAACGAGTTCAAGTCCGTTTTTGCTGATTTTGATACATATTTGTATGATGAGCTGATTACAAAGATGGAAAGTCTCAGTATCTCTAAAACAGAGGAGCTTTTATCAAAAAATATCTTTGCACGAATGGCTGCCATCCCGTTAGTTGACAGATATGAAGCATACCAGCTTCTTGATGATGACTGGACTAAGATTGCCGTAGATTTGGAAATTATTCAAACAGAGGGCTTTGGAGCAACTAAAATTGTTGACGCTAATATGGTGGTCAAGAAAAAAGGAAATGTTGAGCAGGAAGTACAAGAAGGATGGAAAGGTCGCATTATACCATTTGACCTTATTCAAAGCACTATACTTGCCGATGACAAGCAAGCATTAAGTGAAAAAGAAAATCGACTTTCAGAAATTGCTTCCGAATACGAAGAAATACTTGACACACTTTCCGAGGAAGAAAAAGAGGCTGATTTTGTAAACGAAGATAGCTGGGTCTTTGCAGAAATCAAAAAAGCTATGAAATCCGACGGTGTTGAACCTGAAACAAAGGAAAAACTTAAATCTGTTTCGGAATTGAATACAGAAGAAAAAGCATTGAAAACTGCCATTAAGCGTGATAATGCCTTGCTTGAAGAAAAAACGAAAGATACGATTGAACACTTGTCCGATGAACAAGTTCTTGAACTTCTTAAAGATAAGTGGATAAAGCCGCTTATTGATAATCTTATGCAGTTGCCGGATAGCATTATATCTGATTTGGTTTCAAAGCTTGAAGCACTTGCAAAGAAATATGAAACTACTTTCGCAGATGTCGAAAATCAAATAGAAGAAACAGAAAAATCACTTTCTTCTATGATTGATGACCTTGAAGGTAGTGAATTTGATATGCTCGGTCTTGCTGAACTCAAAAAATTGCTTGGAGGTAGTGCAAAATGACAAAAATAACAGACATTCCGGCAATTCGCTTCAAAGGGTTTAGTGACACTTGGGAACAGCGTAAGTTTTCAGATTTAGTGCAAATAGAGCGAGGTGGTTCGCCAAGACCTATTGATGATTTCATTACCGACTCGCCTGATGGATTAAATTGGGTGAAGATTGGCGATGCTCCCGCACAGGGCAATTATATAACAAAAACCGCAGAAAAAATCAAACCGGAAGGACTATCAAAAACGAGAGAAGTTCATCCGGGAGATTTAATCTTATCTAACTCTATGAGCTTCGGAAAGCCTTATATTATGGGCATAGATGGGTGTATTCACGACGGCTGGCTACTAATTAGAAATACCTATAAAGTTTTTGATTTGACATTTTTGTGCCATTTGCTCGGTACTCCTCAAATGATAATTCAGTATAAGTCACTTGCGGCAGGTAGCACAGTAAATAACCTTAATAAAGAGCTTGTTGGAAACACTGTCGTAACAATCCCAACTATAAAGGAGCAACGAGTTTTAGGACAGTATTTAGAAACCCTTGACAACCTTATCACCCTTCATCAGCGTAAGTATGACAAATTGACCAATGTCAAAAAATCTATGCTGGAAAAAATGTTTCCACAAAATGGCTCCAATGTACCCGAAATTCGTTTTAAGGGATTTACTGAAGCTTGGGAACAGCGTAAGGTTAGAGAAGTAACGGACAGATATGATAATTTGCGTATCCCGGTGGCGGCAAGTTTGCGAGTTGCAGGCACAACTCCTTATTACGGAGCGAACGGAATTCAAGACTATGTAGATGGATATACTCACGATGGTGAGTTTATCCTTGTCGCAGAAGATGGAGCGAATGACCTTAAAAATTATCCTGTAAAGTGCGTAAAAGGGAGAATTTGGGTCAATAATCACGCTCACGTTCTACAAGGAAAGTATGATTGTGCAGACAATCAATTCCTTGCCTATGCCATTAGTCAAGCGGATATTGAGTCACTTTTGGTCGGCGGGGGTCGTGCAAAACTCAATGCTGAAACACTAATGGGCATAGACTTACTGTTGCCAAACAAGGCTGAGCAAATACGAATTGGCAAGTATCTTGCTCAACTCGACAACCTTATCACCCTTCATCAGCGTGAGTTAGAAAAGTTGAAAAATCTCAAAAAAGCGTGCCTTGAAAAGATGTTTGTCTGAGATGTAAAAGCAAATTTTAGAAGTTAGGAGGAACTCGAAATGATTTTTAATAAAGAGTCGGATTTTGAAGCGGCTTTGATAAAAATACTATCCGAAAAAGGGTGGGAAAAAGAAGTCCTTAAAAATTACTCTGAACAAGATTTGCTGCGAAATTGGGCAAATATACTCTTTGAAAACAACAGAGATATTGACAGACTGAACGATTATCCTCTAACCGATAGCGAAATGCAGCAGATTTTAGAGCAAATCGAAGCTCTCAGAACACCGTTAAAGTTGAATGGCTTTATTAACGGAAAAAGTGTTTCTATCGTAAGGGATAACCCTGATGATAAATTACATTTTGGTAAAGAAGTCAGCCTTAAAATTTATGACCGCCGTGAAATTGCCGCCGGTCAAAGCAGATACCAAATTGTGCATTCTTTCTGCCAGATCAGAAGCAGAACTCCCGGAATAAGGCTGACGAGAATCGTTCCGATGCAGCTTTTGCTGACCCTTAAAAATTCCAGAAGAGCTGCCAGAACCATGCCTGCTGTGACATAAAAAACGGCTGTAACAAATGGCTGCAAAGGTTCGGAAATCGTAAGTACATAATCCGGCTCAAAGGTTCGCATATTTCTCCCGATCGTCTCAAGCAGCCCGTTTCCGGCGATCAGTGCTCCCTGAAAGATCCAGCCCTTTCGGATCGTAAAGCTGATCAGAAAACAAAGAACTGCCGCTGCCAGAATTTCATGCACGATTTTCTGTATGAATTTCTTTTCTTTTTGTCCATTTACAAGAACGGCCATCACAAGTAGAATCGCTCCCACACTGCCAGAAAGAGTCATCGCCAGAGATGCCCTGCAAAACTGCATCACCATAAGATACCATCCGACATAAATGCAGAAACAGGCAAGTGCTTCTCCGACATTTTCTTTCTGGTTTTCCGGCTTCTCTGCAACCTGAACGTGCAGTTCTGTTTCTTGCTTTTTTTGAATTTTTCTGTGTTTCTTCATGTTTCACTCCTAAATCAGCAGGATACCGACATCTTCTCCTGGCCGTACGGTCTGGAAACTGCACTGCCATGCAAAGAGATCTGCCAGATTTCCCGGATCTTCTGCGGTAAAATAGAGAATATGTCCAAATGGCTGTTCCTGATATTTCTGTGCATATTCCTGCAAGCCTGTGAATGTTTTTTCTTTTCTCTCCAGTGAAAGTAAGCCGTGTATGATCTGGGCAAGGTTATCTGCGGAGTCGATTTCTTCCATACAAAGCTGCTCTTTTTTCTGATCGTACCAGCCGATCTTGTGATGCATCCCTTTCTCCGTCAGATTTTCGGAAACGGAGATCAATTTTTCCATCAGTTCTGCCTGATCTGAAGTTCTGCTATCCCCGGTCAGTTTTGCTGTCTCAAAAAACAGAAGCACTGCATTTTCTACCGGAAGTCCCGGTTCCTTCACATAAAGTTCTCCCAGTTTCTGTGAGATTTTCCAGTGAATCATCTTCGTGCTGTCACCTGGCTGGTATTCCCGGATCCCGAAGGTTTCTCCCGGATCGTCCCCTTTTTTCTGTTCGGAATATTGTATGCTTTCCCAGTCGGTCGTAAAACTGTCCCCGACCTGTACTTCCACCGTTTTCATTTCCGGAAGCACGATCATGGTATCGCTGATGTTAAGCTTCTGCTCGGTCAAAAACAGTCCCAGCATGTCACTGACCAGAAGTTTCTGCACGGATATTCTGATGGCCCCGCAGCAGTTGCTGCAAACACTCCATTTCGTTTCTGTCTTTTCTTTCCCCGCTGCCATACTGTCAAGATGGCAGATTTCTTTCTCTCCGGTCAGCAGATTTTGAAACAGAAGTTCTGCCCTTAAGCGTCCTGCCGGCAGCAGGCTGTGGTTTTCAAAGATCAGTTTCCCGTAAACCTGCTGTTCTTTTTCTGCCATGTCCGGCACTTCAAAATAGCAGGTTACTTTATTTTTCATGGCAATCGAAAGAAAAAAGCAGAAAAAGCAGAGCAGAACGGTTGCCACAGCTGCAATTCCTATGGTGATGCTCGCACTTACCAGATATGCAAGCACCAGAAACAGCATCCAGATGCCGACAAGGATTCTGGATTTTTTCATGTTCTCCTCCTATCTGATCTCCGGAATGGAAACCTGATGTGTGATCTGCTCCATGATCTCCTCTGCCTGGATACCCGCAACTTTGGCACGCGGATGCAGGATCACGCGGTGTGCACATACCTTTGCAAATACGCGAAGGACATCATCCGGGATCACATAATCACGCCCGTTTATGTAAGCGGATGCTTTTGCCATGTTGTTGAGGGCCAGTGCTCCTCGCGGGCTGACGCCGAGCTGGATCTTGTCGTTCTGTCTGGTCGCTTCTACAAGCAGTGTGATGTATCTTAGGATATCATCTGCCACTTCTACCTCTTTTACTTCCTGCTGAAGCTGCTGTACTTCTTCTCGGGATGAGATCATCTGAAGCAAATCCAGCGGCTGCTCCGTCTGACGATCCCGCAGGATATTGATCTGGCTTTCAAAGTCCGGATAACCCATGGAGAGTTTGACCATAAAACGATCCATCTGAGACTGCGGGAGCATCTGTGTTCCGGCAGAACCGAACGGATTCTGTGTGGCAATCACAGTGAATGGCTTCGGGATTTCATAGGTTTTTCCATCTACCGTGGCATTTCCTTCTTCCATTACTTCAAGCAGGGCTGCCTGTGTCTTGCTGGAAGTACGGTTGATCTCATCTGCCAGAAGCAGGTTGCACATGACTGCCCCCGGTTTGTACTGAAACTCTCCACTCTGCCTGTCGTACAGGGAGAATCCGACCACATCGGAAGGGGTAACATCCGGCGTAAACTGAATTCGGTGATAGTCCACGCCCATGACTTTTGCAAAGCTCAGTGCCAGCGTTGTCTTCCCGACTCCCGGAATATCTTCCAGAAGCACATGGCCTTTCGCCAGGATTGTCATCAGCACCTGTTCGATCACTTCTCTTTTTCCAATGATTACTTTTTCAATCTCGTTTATCATTGCTTCTGTTTTTCTCATATGTCCTCTCTTTCTCATAACTGTCCTGTTATATTTATACTGTTTACTTTCTGCAAAATCCGTTAAAATTTTCTTCCCAACCGTATTTTTGCACACCCGAATTCTGTTTTTGCTGTCATGGCATCCCATGCTTCTCCTGTGCCGGATCATTCTTTTTTGTTTCTTCTTTTTAACATCAGTACCACTGCCGCTGCGATCACTGCAATCACTACTGCGATGACCATGACCGGCATGGCACTGCCATTTTTCGAAAGCAGGGATGCTTTTTCCGGACGCAAGTTAAATAAATTTTTCATATTGTTTTTGTAACGGCAGAATGCGGTCAGTGCGTATGCCGCCTGGCCTCCTGCCAGGAAATCGGATTCATCCGGTATGGATGCCGGATTGGACGCATCATAAACATAAGCATGGACAAATCCGCCATCTTCCTGACGAAAGCTCATCAGATTATCAAGCACGGTATTTCCGTTTTTGATAAAACGACTGTCGCTCTGCGGATCGATGCCTAGACTGCAAAGAGCCGTCAGAACCTGTGCACAACTCTCAGAGCTTTCTGTGCCAGTATCCATGGAAGAACAGAATCCTCCGTCACTTTCCTGATGTTCGGAGAGCCAGGACAGTGCAAGATCTGCTGCCGCTTTCGCCTCGCTGTTTTCTTCGTAATATGGTGCCAGGGCAGTCAGTGCCATGGCAGTGATATCTACATCCATCTGCCCGGAACCCGCTGAGAGGGAAAATCCGCCGTCACTCTCCTGTGCTTTTAAAAGTTCTGCCAGGATCTCTTCCCGGCTCTGGTATGCATCTTCCGGCACTTCATAATCCCCGGAATCCAGTGCGATCAGTGCCCAGATCAGTGCATTTGTTCCCTGCGTATCGAGCGGTTCTGTCTTTCCGCGGTTGTACGTTCCGTCTGCGATCAGATTGATGGTCTTCTCTCCTGCCATGTCACTTACTGCCTGTGGATCACCGCCAAGAGCCGCGATCACCAGTGCCGCTCTCTGATATTCGGTCGCTTTTCCGAGTTTTTCTTTTTTTGTGCCATATTTTTTGGCGATCGCTGTTTCCATCGCTTTTCGATAGCTTTTATAGTCTTCCTTGTATCCGCTTCTCGCTGCTGCAAAGGCAAACCAGTCATTGAGCGAAGTATCCGCCCCTTCCAGAAAGGTCTTATCGATCAGCTCGTCAGCATTTGTGAGGCTCTTGGCCCACTCAAAAATACCCTGGATGGTTTCTTTTACTTCTTCTGTCGTGTATTCGTAATGTGTGACAGTTGCTGCACTTTTTGTTGTATTTTCTGCTATATTTGCTGTATTTTCTGTCGTAACGTCTGATTCAGAAGCTGTTTGCGTCTCACTGTTTTGGGATGCAGACTGTGCCCGTACTTCCTTGTTTGTGCCGGAAACCATCCCAACGCACAGGATCAGTGCCATGAGCAGGGCTGTCATTCTGTTTTTTCTTTTTTCTGCATTTTGTTTTTGATCATTTCCCTTTTTCATTACCATTCATACCCCCAGTTATCTGAACCGCCGGTCATGTCCTGCCCGATATCAGCTCCGTATGCCAGCGTGAAACGCAGCCGCAGTGTATCGCCGTTCTGGAAACAGTAATCGCTTAAGCCATAGTTCGGGTAAACGCCGTTTACCTGATACATCCAGCCGCTTCCTTTTGTAAAATCATAATCTCCGAGGCTGTTCGGTGTAAAATCATAGATTTCAAAGCCGTGTTCTTCCAGTTTGGTCCTTAAATCCTCCGGAATATTTCCGGTGACAAAATTGCTCTCGGAACTAATCCTTGCCAGATAAAAACCGGTCTCATAGTTTCCGGTATAGTCAACAGAATAGCCATTATTCTGCAGCATGCGTACTACCGTCTCCGCCGCAGTCTCTCCCTCATAAATATCTACATCCTGTGACAGCAGAATACCGCTTCCCACGGTCGTTGCTTCCACGCTGATGTGAACCGTTCCGATCCGCTCCCCGCTCTCTGCCGCCGTACAGAAAATGCTGTAAGTCAGTTCCGTTGTGTTGTCTTCTGCATCGGTGACGGTGATCACCATGGTATTATAGCCTTGGGACAATTCCGTATGGTAACTGACATCGCCGCTGTTCTCCCAGATCAGACCGGTAATATTGTCTCCGCTGTCACCGAAACAGGAAATGCGGATGTTGTCTGCACCAAGCCCGTTTCCATGATAATCGGTTGCCTGTACCTGGAAACTTAAGCTCTTTCGCTGCGTCTCAAGACTGTTTCCGGAATCACCAAGCGTACAGGTAACTCTTGGTGCCTCCACATTGCCTTCGCCGTCTCCGTCTCCGCTGTTCTGTTTGACATAGGTTACGGTATAGGTAATCTCTTCACTGCTTCCGTTTTTTTCTGCATACAGCGTGATCTGGTTTTCGCCCTCTTCCAGCAGCACTTCATAGTTGTCACCATCTGTCGGTGAAAGCTGCGTTCCGTTCAGCCAGGCGGTCAGATCTTCGACTTTGTCACTGCCCATAAAGGCCTGTGCATAGAAGCGGTATTTCTTTTTATATACTTCTTTGTCCTCCAGATCGGTGTCAAAGCGGATATTCTGGTTCTGCGGTCGTTCATAAGTTATGGTATAAACCTGCTGTTCGCTCTTTCCGTCTTTTTCTGCATCCAAAACGATCTGATTTTCGCCCTCCTGCAAAGGAACGTCTTTATAATCCCAGTTTTCATCGGCACTGATCGGTGTACCGTTTAGCGTTGCCGTCAGTGCAAACGTCTCTTTGCCAAGCTGTGCCCAGGCACGGAAGGAAATGTGATCGCTTTTTACCGTCTGATCGGACAGATTTGTCTGGATCAGCAGTTTTTCTTCGTCGTAATAGATGGTATATTCTTTGGAAACAGTAAATTTGGTACCGTCTTTCTGCTGATAAGTGACTGCCACCAGAATCTTATTTTCGCCGTGTGCCAGTTTCAGACTTCCCCGGTAAGTGGTCACTTTGCCGTCATTTAAGGTGTTTTCTGTTTTCAGTACTTTCAGATCCGTCAGCTGTTCAATCTGATAACTGTAATCTGCTTTTGTGACCGTCCCGCCGTTTTCAATCGTTGTCCGGAAATACTGCCTGTCTTTTTTGCCGTTTTTGTCTTTGTTTTTATTTCCGGAGTGATTCTTATTCGGCTTTTTGTTGTTTTTATCGTCTCCATCCGTCTTTTCGCCGCCTGTTCCGTCTCCGTAATTGCCTCCGTTTGTTCCTGATGCAGTCCCGCTGCTATTGCCGGAATTGTTTCCGGAAGCATCTCTGTTTGCCTCTGTTGAACTGCCGTTTTCGTTTTTACTTTCGCTCCCTGTGCTTTCTGTGCCCTGGCTGTCAGCTCCGCTTTCTTTTGACGATTCGCTCTCCGTCTCCTTCATATCCTGATTTTCTGACTGCTGATTCTGCATCTGCTGCCGGCTGCTTCCATTCTCTTTTGTCTGCTCTGCCAGCACTTCTTTCGTGCCGGTCAGCATGACCATCGAGCTTTTCTTCATGCCATCGATCGGATTTTCCGGCACACTTTCTCTCTGCGTACGGATTCCCAGGATCATCACTCCCGAAAACAGCACAATAAGCAGCAGTGCCGCAATGGCACCTGCTGCTTCTGAATGTTTCCGCAACTTTTTCATCATTTTTTGAAAAAGCTCTTTCATATGCTCCTCCTGTTATTCTGAAACTGTAAAATATTCTGATCCATTTTTCACTGTAATTGTGATGTTCCGGATCAGTCACCGCTTATTTTACTTTTACAGAACGAATTTTGCTGTATTTTCCGCTGTATTTCTTTCCTCCGACGATCTTATAGGCCTGGATCTTAAAGTAATATTTTTTCCTGGATTTCAGTTTCTTCCAGGTCAGTTTTGTGGTGTTCGCCTTTTTGATCGTCTTCGCCCGCTTCCAGTTTTTCTTCTTTCCGATCGCGTAGGAAATCTCATATCCAGACACGCCTTTGATCTTCTTCCACTTCAGCACTGCTTTTTTGCTCCTGGATGCCTTCAGGGAAATAAAGGAAACTTTTGGTACGGAAACGGTGATATTCTGGTTTGGATCAGTCGGTTTCGGCTGTACCTGCTGCGTTTCTTTAACTGTCACTTTGATCTGTGCCAGGATCTGAGGCTGCTCCACGCAGTACGCTGTGATCAGGGTCTCTCCGGATGCAAGTGCACGGACCTGTCCGTCTGCATCCACAGATGCCACCTGTGGATTAGCACTGCGATAACGGATGCTGCTCGCTACATTCAAATCTTCCGGGAGGAGCTGTACTTTTAACATATGACTCTCGCCCTTTTTCAGCGTCACGCTGTTTTCTGTAAATGTAAGTTTCTCCAGCGGAACTTCCACTTTTAAGGTACCGCCCGGGCTTTGTAGAACCGCTGGCCGC
>OGWY01002587.1_pt1 | contig 12872 bp, 11 predicted proteins | sample 1576121 | NCBI WGS metagenome assembly OGWY01 (sample SAMEA3541543, study PRJEB24748) | human gut metagenome | biome: human gut; feature: human-associated habitat; material: faeces | place: China | collected 2012 | reverse complement strand
AAAAGCAGCTTCAACAGCTTTTGGGGCATAGAAAGATAGATACGACCTTGCAATACGCAATGGTCAAACAGAGTAATGTTAAGATTGCCCACCGAAAATACATTGGATAGAGAGGAAACGATTATGGCAGAATGGTTGAAAATGGAACTAGTAAAATGTATGCCAGGGAACACCTTAACCCGTGTTTTAATAGAAATAAAGAAAAGTATTACAAAAAAATGATTGCCAAATTGGGTTTTGAAACTTAATTTGGCATTTTATAAAATTATAAGAAAAGAGGTAAATATTATGGGAATAAAAACAAAGAAACCAATGGTAAAAGAAACAGTAGGAGCTTTATATTATTCATTTAACAAAGGGAATGAAAACGGAGATTTTGATGAAGCAAGTTATGAAGATGAAGTAGTTAAAAGTGAAGTTGTAAAAAATATATCTACAACAGAAAATGCAGAATCTGTAATAGTTAGAGCCAGTGGAAAAGTATATGATACTGTAAATAGTAATGAATATATAGATATGGCAATTGAAGTAGTTGCATTTGATCCAGCAGATTTAGCGAAAATGAGAGCAGATAAAATTGGAGAGTCAGGACTTAATCGTTCTGGAGCAACTAAAAAAAGACCATTCTTCGCATTTGGAAAAGTTAAGAAATTATTAAATGGTGGAGTTGAATATGCGTGGTATCCAAAATGTCAACTTGTTGAAAATACCGATGATATTGGAACTAAAGAAGAGAACTTTTCTGAACAAAATGACACTATAACTATAAGAGCATATGATTATAATAATGATGAGGACAAGAAGACATGGGTTAACAGTGAAATGTCAAACTATCCAAAGGGGTTGACAGAAGATAAATTCTTTTCAAAGCCAATATTGACAGATGATGATTTAACTAATGTAATAACAGCAAAATCACAAGAAGAAGTTGCTGGTGCGTAATAATAAAATAAATTAAGCTCTAGAAATAGAGCTTAATTGTTAAATTAGGAGGAAAATATGCAAATAGAATTAAAAAATGGAGAAAGACTAAATTTAGAAGTGACACCACTTATTTTAGAATATTTTGAAGAGTATCCAGGTGGTGTTGAACAAATAAAAAAGGATGCATATGGAAAAAAAGATAAAAATGGATATACTAGAACTATGTACGCAACTAATCAATTGTTGTATGCAATAATTGCATCAAATTATGATACACCATTAACATATAGACAAGCGGTGCGACTTGTGAAATTGGAAGATATAGAAAAAATAGCTAATTTTGTAATAAAATGTAGAATATTGATAAAAAGGGGGTTAAAAATAATGACAAGAAAGATAATTTTTAAAATATTACTATTAGGAATTATAGTAAGTTTAGTTTTTATTTTTTCAGGGTGTGTAAAACAAGATAACAAAGAAAATTTAATAAAAAATTCGGAAGTAATGAGTGCAAAGGAATCAAACAGTGAGGAAGAAACTATAAATAACATATCAATACAAGATACAATATTAGAGGATGGCACTTTATTAACAATAATAAAGAATAATAATAGTTATGATATAGAATCTTTGCATATTCAACCAATTTTTTACGATTCTAATAATGAAGTTGTGGGAACAGCAGAATCATGGTTTAGAGTTGTAAAAAGTGGCAGTGAAGTTGCAATTAATGATTTTGATGTTCCATCTGAATTTAATAGATATGAAATTAAATTAAAAATAAAAGAAAAAATGGGATATGATGGTTATTCTGATAAGATTAAAGTGACATCAAAAGATACTGGAGAAAAAATAATGGTAACTGCAATAAATAATAGTAATGTTAATTTGGAAATGTTATCTATTGGTGTGGTTTTTTATAGAAACGGAAAAGCAGTTGGATTTACTGAATCAACAGAATGGAATATTGAAAATGGAGATACAACATATTTTAATGTAATGTATCCATTCAATAAGAATTTTGATAATATTAAGTTTGATGAATATAAAGTGTTTATAAATTCAGCTTACAAAAATTATTAAAATGTCGCAAATATATTTGTGATAAAAGTATTGTCCATGACTTGTCTAGTTCTTGCAAAACTAAAGGAGTTGAAGACAAGTGACAAACAATGAATTAAAAAGAGTTGGCTTGGTGTTTACACAGGAAGGTGCAGTTGATTTTAAAAAGAGTTTACAAGAAATTAATTTAGAGATGAACAAAAATTACAATCAATTTAAATTGACGCAGGCCCAATGGGACAAATCAACAACAAGTGCAGAAAAATTGAAAGCACAGCAAGAGTATTTAACAAATGCATATGCTATACAAGAGGATAAAGTAAAAACCTTGAAAATGCAATTATCTGAGCTTGAAAATTCTGAAAATAAAAATACCACAGCAATAAAAAAGAAAAGAAATGAGTTAACAAATGCTCAAATAAAGTTAGAAGATTATAAAAACAAATTAAAGGATGTTGAAAATCAGCTTACTAGTAATGGAAAAAAATTAGAAGAGTGGGGAGATAAAGTTCAAAAATCCGGAGATAAAATAGAAAAAGCAGGCAATAAATTGTCTGCTTTTTCTGCTGTTACTGCAGCAGCATTGGTTGGGGCTGCCAAAAGTGCAATTGATTTTGAAGATGCTTTTACAGGTGTAGAAAAAACTGTAGATGCAACACCAGAGCAATTGGCTGCAATAAAGCAAGGAATTATTGATATGTCAAAGGAAATTCCATCAAGTACAACAGAAATTTCAGCGGTGGCAGAGGCTGCTGGTCAGTTAGGAATAGAAACTGATAATATTTTAAGTTTCTCAAGGGCTATGATAGATTTAGGAAATTCAACCAATTTAACATCTGATGAAGCCGCATCGCAACTTGCAAAATTTGCTAATATTATGGGGATGTCTCAAAAAGACTTCGATAGATTAGGCTCTTCTATAGTAGACCTTGGAAACCATTTTGCAACAACAGAGGCTGACATTGTTGAAATGGCAATGCGATTGGCTGGTGCTGGAAAGCAAGTAGGCCTAAGTGAAGGTCAGGTTTTAGGTTTAGCAACATCTTTAAGTTCCGTTGGAATTGAGGCCGAAATGGGTGGATCTGCAATAAGTAAAGCCATGGTTAAAATGCAGAATGCTGTCGAGTTAGGTGGAGGAAAAATGGAAACTGTACTAAAAAAAGCAGGAATGTCTCTTCACGAAATGGAATTGCTGGCAGCCAATAGTCCAAAAGATTTTAAAGCATTAGCTGGTAGCCTAGATATGACAAGCACAGAATTAAAAAACATGATAACTGCAGGTACTAATCTAGAAGATTTTGCAAAGGTTTCAGGAATGACAACAGAGCAATTTAAAAAAGCTTGGAAAGAAGATGCAGCTGCAGCTCTAAGTGCATTCATTCAAGGTTTAGGACACGCTGAGGATAAGGGTGAAAGTGCAATAACGATGTTATCAGAAATGGGATTAACAGAAGTAAGATTAAGAGATTCGCTTTTAAGAGCAGCTAATGCAGGAGATTTATTTACTAATGCATTAAGAACTGGAACTAATGCATGGGAGGAAAATACAGCCCTAACCAATGAAGCAAATAAAAGATATGAAACTCTAAAAAGCAAAATACAAAAGGCTGTGAATAAATTGCAAGTTTTAGCGATTACAGTTGGAAATAAATTAATGCCAACTATCGATAAAGGAATTGGAAAAATAGAATCAATTACCCAAAAAGTTGAAGGTCTAAATGATAGCCAAGTTGAGTGGATATTAAAAACAGCAGCAGTTGTTGTTGCAATAGGACCACTTGTAAAAATACTAGGAACTGTTACATCAACAACAGGAAAGGTTGTAAAAGGATTTGGAACATTTACACAAGCGGTTGGAGTAATGAAAGGAAAAGTTACAACTACTTCTGAGTCAGTAAATGGATTAGCTGGTTTCCTAACGAAATTAACAAGTCCAGCAGGTATAGCAACAGCTGCAATATTAGCAACTGCAGGTGCATTGGTATATTTTGCTACAAAAAAATCAGAAGCAACGAAAGCGGCAGAAGAATTTGCTAATAAGGCATCAAATTTCAAAAAGCAATTAGATGAATACAATACCAGCATTGATGAATCTGCAAGTGCTGAATTAGCACATATAGATGCTGTTGAGAGATTAAAAAATGAATTATCTACGTTAGTTGATGAAAATGGTAAAGTAAAAAAAGGTGAAGAAAGTAGAGTTCAATTTATTCTAAATGAATTAAATAGTGCATTAGGTACAGAGTATAAATTAAATGAAGATACAATAGAAAGTTATAGAGATTTACAAAAAGAAATTGATGGAACAATTGAAAAGAAAAGAGCCAAAATAAAGTTGGATGCAGAAGAAAGTAAATATAAAAATTCTGTAGAAAAGCAAACTGAAGCAGTAGAAGGCATGAAAAAGGCACAACAAGATTTAGGTATGTCATATGAGGATGCAAAAAGAAAATTGGAAGAGTACAACAAAAAAAATGAAGATATGATGTATATGAGAGGCGAGTTTGCCAATTTATCAAGACAAGAATTTAATGCAAAACAAGCAGAAATGTTACAAAAGGCAGATGAAATTGATCAACTTAAGAAAAATATTGAGGCATATGAAAATTATAAAGGAACAGTACAGACCTGTACAAATGATATAAAAAAATATGAAGATGATTATGCTAAATATACGGAAGGAAAATATGAAGAAATAGGTAATACAATAACTATAGCTGCAAAAGAGTGGAAAAATGCATCAATAGAAGAAATAAAAAATGGAATTAATGAACAGGGAAATGCATTAAAGCAATATAAAGAAATTTATGATAGAACAGGAAATGAAATTGCAAATTCAAATGCTGAACAAGCTGAAAAAAATCTTCAAGACCTTGCCAATAATTTACAAATAAGAACTGAAAGAGTGGGTGAACTAGGACAAAACGAAATTGAAGCTTGGAAAAATTTAGCTACACAAAGTTACAATATATATCAGGAACAATTATCAAAAATGACTCCAGAAATGCAAAAAAAGATTTCTGATGTAACAGGAGTAATATACCAAAAAACTCCAGATGTTTCTGCAGCAACTGAAACAATGTCTAAAGAAATCCTATCAAAATTGGATAATGATGAAGCATTTAAAAATGAAGCATTAAAAAGTATGTATAGCTATTTAAATGGATTAAGTAATAGTGATTTAAGAAGTTTGTTAACTGCTGCTGGGATACAAGATGTAAATAAAGTAATGGAAGGAATAAGAGCTGGAAATTTAGCAGAGGATGAAGGAAAGAAAATTTTAACGAGTTTAAATAATGGATTAAATAGTGGTGCTTTTAAAGGAACATTGTTTAATACAGCTAGAGATATAGCAAGTGGTATTGCAAATCGATTGTCTGTAAAATTTAATGTAAGTGGATTAAATAATGTATTTAAGACAATTACAGGATTTTTACCAGGACACAAATTAGGTCTTGATTATGTTCCAAAAGATAACTATGTAGCAAGACTGCATAAAGGAGAAAGAGTCTTAACTGCGGAAGAAAATAAAGAGTATACAGAAGCGGAAGAAGAAAGTAAAAAGAGAAATAGTACAAGTGTAGTACATACAACAAATGTAGCTTCGAACAATGAAACAATTGAAAGAATATTAGAAACAAATTCAAAAATGGTTACATTATTGCAGAGAATATTAGAAACCAATAATAAAAGCATTGTACTTGATACTGGAGAGCTAGTAGGAGCAACAGCAGATAAATATAATATAGAGCTAGAGCGAATAAGAAGAAAAGATGAAAGGGGTAGTTAAATGGAAGAATATATTGAATTTTTTGATATTAATAATAACCTAATATTAAATACATTTAAAGACTTTGGTTTGTTAATACAAAGTATAACTATCCCAGAAGCGGAAATAAAAGAAGAAATAGAAGAAATACCAGGTTCGAGTAATATATTAGATTATACAGAAGCTATAAACAATGATGTTAATTATAATAGAAGACCAATACCAATAGAGCTATCTGGATTTAAACATAGAAATGAATTTTTAACAGTTTATAGTGAATTTTTAAATAGATTACACGGTAAAAAAGTTAAAATGATTTTAAGTGAAGAGCCAAACTTTTATTGGATAGGTAGAGTTTCTGTTGGGGATATTAATGCATACAACATAACGAGATCATTAACACTAAATGTAGTTTGTGACCCATATAAATATGAAATAAATAGTTCTGCAGATGACTGGTTATGGGATCCATTCAATTTTGAAAATGGAATTATAAATGAATGTAAAGATTTAGAAATTAATGGAACTTTAGATATAACAATATATGGAAGAAGAAAACATGTAATTCCAACGTTTTATATAGCAGGAAATGTAACAGTAACATTCAATGATGTAACATATGAACTAACAGAAGGAACAAATGAAGTACTAGACATTGAAATATTGCCAGGTGAAAATAAATTAAAATTTGAAGGAACTGGAACTGTTACAGTTGATTATAGAGGAGGTAGTTTATAATGTATCAGATAACGTGTGATAATCAAATTCTATATGATATACGCTCTAGGGACAGAATTGTAACATCTCCCAAATTAATACTAGAAACTGGAAAAAATGGCAGTTTAAGCTTTAGAATACCACGAACAAATCCAATGAGAGATAAAATAAATCTAAAGAAAAGCATTTTTAAAGTTTTTCAAATTGATGTTGTAAACAATAAAAAAATATATCATCAATTGTTTAGAGGTAGTGCATATTCTACGGAAGAAGACTTATATTTACGAGGAACTGTTGATGTTGAGGGAGAGCTGGCATTTTTTAACGATAGCATTATTAGACCATATAGTTGGACTGGAGATGTAGAGCCATATTTTAAGAAATTAATTAATGAACATAATGCAAGGGTAGATGATGCAAAAAAATTTATAGTGAGAAAATGCACTGTTAAAGATGCAAATAACAATATTACAAGAGCAAACGAAAACTATCCAACCACAAAAGAAGAAATGAACAATAAATTAATTGACTTACTAGGAGGACATTTTGAAACTGAAGAAATCGATGAAGTTATAGATGGAAAAAGGGTTGAAAAAATATACATAGATTATTTAGCAAACTATGATAAATACAATAAACAATCAATTGTTTTTCAAAAAAATTTGATAGATTTTACAAAATGTATAACAGCACAAGATGTAAAAACAGTAATAATACCATTGGGGAAAAAGCTAGAAAATGGCGATTATACAACAATAAAAAGTGTAAATAATAACAAGGATTATGTAGAAGATCAATCTGCAATATCCATTTTTGGAAGAATAGAAGGAACAGTAAACCACGAAAATGTTACTGTTCCTTCTACATTACTAAAAAGAGGAATAGCAGATTTAGCAAATAGTATAAATACAGAAACAACAATAGAAGTAACTGCAGCAGACCTACACGAATTAAATGTTAATATAGAAGCATTAAGAGTAGGTAGAATGACAAGGGTTATATCCAAACCACATAAATGGGATAGATATATGTTATTATCCAAACTAGAGCTAAATTTAGATGATATAAAATCCAGCAAGATAACGCTAGGAGCAACATTAAAAACATATACAGAAAAACAAGTAGAAGAGCAAAAAAAGGTAAATACAATAACAACAGATATAAAAGGAATAAACAACACAGTAGCAAGTGTAAACAACGAGCTAAAAACAATAAACACAGTAATAACAGAAATACCAACGGAATATGTAAAAACAGAAACTTTTAATAATTTTAAAACAGAAATAAATAATAAAATTGGAAGAGTATACAGAATTAAAGGAAGTGTAGCAAGTTATAACGTATTAATCAAATCAACAAATGTTGAAATTGGAGATGTATACAATTGTAAGGATACAGGAGCAAATTATGTATTTACAGAAGAGGGATGGGACAAGTTTTCCGAGGAATTTGATTTTAGTATATATCTTACTGGAGATGAAGCGGATAGTAAATTTGCAACGATTACTAATTTAAATGAGTTAATTGCAAGAGTTGAAAAATTAGAAGATGAAGGAGGTAGTGCAAATGGCTAATATAGCAGAAGATTTAAAAAATATAAAAAGTGCCATTTTGGGAAGAGATGTGAGAGCTAGTATACATGATGGTATAGATGCAATAAACAAAGATTGCACTGAAAGATTAAATGGGCAGGATGATAAGCTAACAAAGCAAGATACGATAATAGAAAACAATGTAGCAAGGCAAGATTCGCTTGAAAGGAAATATGATGAACAAATAAAAAATATAGCATCATCGGAACCTCAAAATGCAGAAATTGTTGATGCAAGAAATGGGTTTGATACACTAGGAAAAACATTAAAACAAAAGATATATCATTTTAGTAATGTAGAAGAGATGAAGAATTGTGTTAATTTAGTAGAAGGCGATGTAGTAGAGACATTAGGGTATTATGAGGAGAATGATGGAGGAGGAGCTACATATAAAATAAGATTAAAAGAAGATGCTGATGTGGAAGATGGTGGAAGTATACATTTTTTGAGTAATGCTTTAGTTGCAGAATTGATTATAAGTAATGTTTTTGTTTCTAGTAAGCAAATAGGTGCAATTGAAAATAATTATTTAGATATTCAAAAATTATATGATATTGCAAAAAAATACGCTGTTGATATTTGCATCAATGGAACATATAAGGTAAATACAACGGTTGATTGTGATAAATATATTAAAATTTATGGAAATGGTAAATTAATTTTAGATAGTTATCAACCTTCAACAAATGATGAAGTTGATTATTCTCCTTTTATAATAAGTGGAGGTGGTTGTATTAGTGATTTAGAGTTTGTTTCAATAGCTGATAAAATTCCTAGGATTAATAAAAAAGCTGGTTTTGAAATCGGTTATGCTTCTAATACTTGTGCTGTAAAAATTAATAGTAGTAATTGTAAAATTGAAAATATAAAGACAGATTTTATGACTGGCGTTTTTATGGTTGGAAATTCTGTAAATTCTATGATTGATAATATTAATATTAGTAATTGCTATTTTAATCATGCTGAACTTGCTATTTTTGCTCAACATGCAAGTTATTGTATCACTGATACATGTATTAATATGAGTACTGATGTTCAATCTATATATTATCATCCATTTTATTGTATAAATATAAAAAATGTTATTATTTCTGATTTGAATATTAGTACAAATGATTTAGTTAATCCTACTGATTATATAACTGAATATTATATAAATGATGTATTTCATATTTTCAATCCAAATTCAGGTAAAAGTGAATTTGATACTTATGTTAGCAATAACATTAAAATTTCAAATATAAATATAAGTGGTTTATTTAACACTCTTTCCACTATTAAATATCATAGCAAGGTTATTTATTCAAATATCAATGGTACTTTTAAAAATTCTTTATTTACAATAAGCAAGTACTATAAAAATATTCAACTAAATAACTCAGTAATCCATATGAATTCAATAAAAACAAGAACAATTGATTGTACTAGTGAATTTGCTAATGATGACTCAATTGAATTAAATAATACAAAAATAATTTATGAAAATAGTCACAGTCAACTTTTTGGTAGTTGTAATTTAAATTTAAATAATTGCAAATTGATAATTCCAACAGGTGCTGTAGCTTTACCATATAACGATAGTATAGCAAATGGATATTTAAGATTTAACAATTGTGATTTTTCTATAAGTACTATATCTAAATTGTATTTAGGTCTAGGAGAAGTGGAATATAAAAATTGTCATTTTAGGAATACTTATATGGCTTCAATTTTGGACTCTACTATAACAGAAGAAAGCAAATGCAAAGTAATAAATTGTCATTTTGACATATTGAGAAATTTATGGAATACTCAATATCAATCTGAAAATTTATTTTTTACTGCTTATGGTTATGATAGTAATACAAATAAACAAAAATATATTTCTTCAATAATTCAGTAGGAAAAGCTATGAAAAATATAACAATAATATAAAAAATGGAGATAAAGTATGGAAGAAAAATATATTCAAATGCTTATTGAAGCAGTGCAAAGTACAAAATCTGCACATAAGAGATTAGATAAAGTAGAAAAAAATATAGAAGAAATAAAAAATTTAACAATAGCAGTAAAAGAAATTGCCATGGAAACAAAAGCAACAAGAGAAGATGTAAACGATATGAATAGCAGATTAAAGGAAGTCGAAGAGAAACCAGCGAGAAACTGGGAAAATTTAAGTAAAACGATAATAACTCGGAATTGCAACAGCAGTTCTGGGTTATTTTTTGGCAAAATTTGGAATGTAGGAGGAATAAAAAAATGGATAGTGATAAGTTTATAAAAAAATGTAAGGAATTAGTAAAAAATTATGCGGAGGAACATTTGGATAAAAGTGAAGGTATGCCTGAATTTGAAGTATTTGTTGTCTGGAGTTGCAAGACTTTACAAAATAGTAAGGCTTTGTTAAGTACAAGTTTAAAAGATGGAATGTATTATGAGTGCACATTAAACGGTAATAAAAAAGAAATATATTTAGATGCATATAAAAAATTTGAAAATAGATGTATAAAAATCGAGGAGGATTAGTTATGAGTAAAAGAAAAATGATTATAACTGCAATAGTAACAATTATTTTAGCTGTGTCAAGTGCGATTTTTGGAGTCAACTATAGTGAACACGATGTTTCAGAAATTTCAAATTCTGTGGAAACTGTGGTAAATACTGTGGATAATATTGTAGATAACCAATCAACAACAGAAATCCCAGAAGGAACAGAACAAGAAGAAAAACAATTGGAAGTACAAGAGGTTGAAAATGAGTCTTTTGAACTTCAAGGAGAAATTGCATATAATGGAGACAAATCAAACAAATGGAATTTAAACATAGGTAACAAACCTCAATTAACATATATTTCTCAAATTGATAGTAGATGGAGATATTATCCATATACATCAGTTGGAAATTCAAGTCAAACTATAGGTTCAAGCGGTTGTGGTGTAGCTAGTGCTACAATGATTATTGATAGTATTGTAGGAAATGTGAATATAACAGAATTAGCAGATTGTTTTGTTGCTAACGGATACAGAAGTGCTAATTCTGGCACATATTGGAGTGCATATAGGGCAATAGCTGATGAATTTGATATAGAATATATGGAAACATCTAATTGGGATACTATGATTAATTTATTACAAAATAACCATTATATAATTGCTAGTTGTGGCAATGGTTTGTTTACATCTAAGGGGCATTACATAGTTTTATATGGAATTGATGGAGATACAATTAAGATATATGATCCGTATTTATATGCTGGAAAATTTACTACAAGTACTAGAAGAAATAAAGTAACTGTAGATGGAAATACAGTATACTGTAGTATAGGTAACTTTAAAAAATATGCAAATTATAAACAATTTTTCTGCTATAAATATAATCCAAACACAGTAAATACAAGTAATTCCACAGATACACAAGTTTCTACAGCTACATATGTAAGATATGTAAAAGTAAATACATCATTGAATGTAAGAAATTCGCCAGGAGGAGCTAAAGTATGGAGTCTAAAAAATGGCACAGAAGTCATCGTTTACGAAACCAAAGGAGTATGGGCTAGAATCGGAGAAGACAGATGGGTAAGTGTAGCTTATTTATCTTCCATAAATCCCAACAAAAAAGCTACATCCACTCAAAAAACATATACAACAGGAAAATACAAAGTAAGCACTAATATTCATGTAAGAATGGGTGCAGGAACAAATTATAAAGCAAAGACATATAAACAATTAACACAAAATGCAAAATACCAAAATAAGCTTTGTGGTGATTATTATTACAATGGATATAAAAAGGGTGTAATTTGTAATGTTACAAAGGTGCAAAATAATTGGGGATTAACAAAAAGCGGTTGGATATGTTTAGACTATTGCAATAAAATTTAAAAAAGAGGAGCATTAAAGCTCCTCAAAATTATTATTCAAATAATCCAACAATTACATTGTTTTCTGCCCATTCAGATGGCTCGTTAAAGTCTACATAGTAGGTATTGTCTTCACAGATAACATTTACTGTTGTAAAAGAATTTTCATTGTTTTTATCACATAATTCGTATAACCCATCTTGATTTTCAAAAATTCCTTTCTCTTCAAATTCTCCATTTAATTCATAATTAATTCCATCAATACTTTTAAAATTTTTCATAATCATTTCCTCCTAAAACTTATTATTTTTAAATTTTCTATTTCTATTAAAGTTAAACCTCTTTCCGCATTTTAAATAAATGTTCTTTTGCTTTATATTCCTCCTTTGTTTTTGCTATAATTATAATAGCATACGGTACACCGTAAGTCAAGTACTTTTTTAATTTTTTTTCAAAAAATTTTCAATTTCATTTTTAAGCCAAGTAGCATAAGGCTTATCGAGCTTTCTTAAAAATTCTTCTGCTAACTCCTTATCAACTTTGGCAACTAATCTTTTATATTTTTTATTTTCCCATTCTGCTTCTTTTTGGTAATCCCTTGACATTCACATCAACTCCTTATATAATATCCAAAGAGGAATTATCCTCTTTGGATGGCTTAGACTAGCGCATTTCTTTTTCCTGGCGGGATTTGAAATTGTACATTTGTCTTTGCCATTTTTGTATTTCTAGGAATTGTCTATGTAATCTTGTATTTTTATTTTTCCTAGTTTTAAAAAGTTTGTATAGTAATTTTACCATTTTGCTCACCTCACTTTCTGTTATTATAATAACATACGGTACACCGTGTGTCAAGCATTTTTTCAAAGAAAATTAAAAATTTTAAAAAATTCTCAAAAACCCTTAAAGCAGAGACATAAAACTATATTAATTAAAAATAAAAATGGCTTAAAATCAATTGTGAAAGGTC
>OGWY01002583.1_pt1 | contig 12894 bp, 9 predicted proteins | sample 1576121 | NCBI WGS metagenome assembly OGWY01 (sample SAMEA3541543, study PRJEB24748) | human gut metagenome | biome: human gut; feature: human-associated habitat; material: faeces | place: China | collected 2012 | reverse complement strand
ACCGGGACAGACTTACAACAGTGAATGTATTTTCAAATTCGGTATAGAGAAATAATTTAATATCAAAAAAACAAAAGCAGAATAAGATGAACTGGAATTCACACGAGTTTATATGGATCGACTGGGTAATCATCGTAGTCGGTATTTTAGCAGTCACATGGGCGGTATGGCGTTCGATACAGAAAGACAAGCGTTTGCAACAAGGCGCTAACAGTGAAGATTATTTGTTTGGTAAAGGGGAACCCTGGTATATCATCGGTGCAGCTATCTTCGCTGCCAATATCGGTTCGGAACACCTTGTAGGACTTGCCGGCACAGGAGCTAAATCTGGAGTAGGTATGGCACACTGGGAAATGCAGGGATGGATGATCCTTATTTTAGGTTGGCTTTTCGTACCGTTCTATCAGCTGATGAACGTGAAGTTAGGAAAAATCATCACGATGCCCGACTTCCTGAAATATAGATATACTCCTGCTACAGGTTCATGGTTATCTATCATTACCCTCATAGCATACGTATTAACCAAAGTCAGCGTAACAGCATTTACCGGAGGTATCTTCATGGAAAGTCTTCTCGGATTGCCATTCTGGTTTGGTGCTATCGGCCTGATCGTTCTTACGGGAATCTTCACGGTTCTGGGTGGTATGAAAGGAGTTATGACATTGTCTGCTATCCAGACTCCGATACTTATTATCGGTTCGTTCCTTGTACTTTTCTTAGGATTGTCGGCACTTGGAGCCGGTAGTATCAGCGACGGTTGGACTCACATGATAGAGTATGCCAAAACACTTAATATAGGAACAGACGGAGTTGCTCACGGCACAAACCACATGTTCCACTTTGAGACAGGCGACCCGATGTATGATGACTATCCAGGTTTCTGGGTATTTATCGGAGCATCCATTATCGGATTCTGGTACTGGTGTACTGACCAGCATATCGTTCAACGTGTGCTTGGACAACGTAAAGGTGAATCCAGCGAAGAGGTTATGAGACGTGCACGTAGAGGTACTATCGCTGCCGGTTATTTCAAGATTTTGCCTGTGTTCATGTTCTTGATACCGGGTATGATAGCTGCTGCATTGTCGGCGCGACAACATAGTCCAGCAGGATGATGGCAAGCACTTCCCAGAAGTTGCGGCCGTACATGACGTTCTTCATACCGAGGAACATCTGCAGCACGCCGTAGACCAGGGCGGAGCTGATGCCCCACTTCGTGCCGTGGCGGTGGCAGATCAGGACGATTATGTCTGCCGCTTACCGCAATCTCACAGGCTCTTTTCACAAACTGTTGTCCATTAATTTCTGAAAAATCCGGTACTTCTTTTCTCTTAACCTTTTTCTCATGCCCGATTTCTTCTTTCTCAGGCTCCCAGAATTTTATTTCATCATTAAAGCCTTTTATCACTTCTTCCAATGTGTTTACACCAAACAGACGGATTCCTTTTACCAATGCAGCTTCTTTGGCATTTTCCACCGGCACCATACAGGCGTCCATCCGCTCCTGTGCAGCCTTTGTCACAATGGGCAATACTCCATGAATCGGTTTTATTCTTCCATCCAGTCCTACTTCTCCTACAATCAGAAGCTGTTCCAGCCTGTCTTTCGGAATAATCCCCATTGCAGCAAGCACTGCCACTGCTACCGGCAAATCAAAGGACGAACCGGATTTTCTTACATATGCCGGTGAGAGATTAATCGTAATCCGTTTTGGTGGGAGACGGTATCCACAATTTTTAAGGGCTGTCCGCACCCGCTCTCTTGCCTCCCTCACTTCTGCCGATAAAAATCCTACCATTTCAAACACTGGCATACCATCCGTCACATCTGCTTCCACGCGGATAGGAATGCTCTCAATGCCACGCACGATTGCCGTTGATACAATACTGTACATTAAATTTCACCTTTCTGTTTTGCAATTATTCTGTTTTTTGTAATTATTTCATTTTCTCTGTTCATTTTGTTTGTCCGGGATTTTTCTGCAGAAGAACTCTGCAATTTACATGAGCAGCCCCAAGATGGGCTATTCATCATTTATTTCGATAAAAAAGATGGACTCATCATATCATGAAATCCATCCTTTTCAAATACCAATTTAACACATTATAAAAATTTAATAATTGTAACCTTTTTCAAAATAAGCTTTCAGCTTCTCCAATGCCCTTTTTTCAATCCGTGAAACATAGGATCTCGAGATATTTAAATTTTTTGCAATCTCCTTTTGTGTCACCGGACAGTCCGTTTTCAAACCATAGCGCAGGTTTATGATAATCTGTTCCCGCCTGTTTAGTACCCGGGGCAGTATTTCATATAATGTCTTCACATTTCTGTCATACTCCATCTGCTCCACCACATCCGGTTCGTTATGCTCTACAATATCCAGTAAATGTATCTGGTTTCCCTCTTTATCTGTTCCGATTGGCTCATAAAGAGACACTTCCCTGGCAATTTTACGCTTACTGCGCAGATACATCAGAAGTTCATTTTCGATGCATCTCGCTGCATAAGTTGCCAGCTTATTTCCTTTTTCTACCCGGAAGGTATCGATTGCTTTAATCAATCCAATGGTTCCAATCGATATCAGATCTTCCATATCCTCTTCCACATTCTGATATTTTTTTACCACATGTGCTACCAGACGCATATTATGTTCTATCAGAATATGTTTTGCTTCAAGGCTGCCTTCCCCAAGCTGCTTTAAATATTGCTTCTCTTCCTGTATAGTCAATGGAGATAAAAATGTTTTCAATACAGCACCCTTAAAAAGCGATTTATTATATTCTATGCGTCTGCCAGGTTCTTCGTGCCTTTCCTCCTTTTTTTATCTCTATCCTTTTCTTCTGTGTCTTTTTCCTTTATAATTATCCTTATGAAGCGAATATTAGACTATACCATAACAAATGAATACAAAAACTATACGATAAGAGAATTTCTTACGGAAAAAGGATACCCGAAAGGGCTCCGGGCACATCTTTTCCGCACCAAAGATGTTCTTTTCCGAAACGGTGATACCGGGCACAGCAGTGACCGGCTGAAGGTTTCTGATAAATTAAAGATTATTTTAGAAGAATCTATGCCGGAAAGCTATCCCGCACCGGAAAACATTCCCCTTTCCATCCTCTATGAAGACGAAGATATTCTCGTTATCAATAAACCGGCACATATGCCTGTCCACCCATCCATGACACATTACGAACATACCCTCTCCAATGCTGTCTTTTATTATCTGGGCAGCAAAAACGAAGCCGGTCCTTTCCGCTGCATCAACCGGCTGGATAAGGATACTACCGGTATCACAATCCTTGCAAAAAACAGTCTCAGTGGCGGTATCTTAGGCAGACAGATGAATGAACGGAAAATCCACCGCACCTATCTTGCCATTGTCCGTGGTATTACCCCGGAATCCGGTACCATTACTGCGCCAATCGGCAGAAAAGAAGGTTCTGTATTAGAGCGTCAGGTAGATTTTGGACAAGGTGAATACGCCTGCACCCATTACCGCAGACTAGCTGTGAAAAAAATTTTTCCAAAAAATACTTTTTCAGGGGAGCCTCTTTCACCGGATGCACTCTCCCTTATTGCTTTGCGGCTTGACACCGGCAGAACCCACCAGATTCGTGTCCATATGAGCTACCTCGGCTACCCTTTAATTGGAGATTTCCTTTATAACCCGGATTTTTCCCTGACAAAAAGGCAGGCTCTTCATGCCTGCCAGTTAAAATTCGAACATCCAATCACAAAGGAACAGCTCTGCTTTACGGCTCCACTTCCTGCCGACATGCAAATGCTGTTCCCTGAATTTCATGTTCCAGATCTGGACAATCTATTTTCGGATTAACGGATTCTTTCGGTAAGTCCGACTTTCTTCTGTACCTTACGCAAGGTCTTATTAGAATAATAAGCTGCTTTTTCGTCATTCATTTTAATCATGCTGTCAAGATAGGTCTTGTCTGCCATCAGTTCCCCATAACGTTTCTGCAATGGCTCTAACTCTGCAGCAACTGCTTCTCCTACTGCCAGTTTGAAATCACCGTAGCCTTTTCCGTCAAATTCTTTTTCGGTTTCTTCTCTTGTCTTACCGGTTACACAACCATAAATATCAATCAGATTACTAATGCCCGGTTTATCTTCACGATATACAATTTCACTGCCGGAGTCGGTTACTGCACGTTTAAATTTGCGGATAATGTTATCTTTATCATCTAAAAGGCGGATAGTTGCATTCGGATTCTCATCGGACTTTGACATCTTTTTCTCTGGCTCCTGCAGACTCATAATCTTTGCACCTGCTTTTCCGATATATGCCTCCGGAATTGTAAATACATCTCCGTAAATAGCATTAAAACGCTGTGCAATGTTTCTGGTAATCTCAAGATGCTGCTTCTGGTCTACTCCAACCGGAACCACATCTGCCTGATACAATAAAATATCAGCCGCCATTAATACCGGATAGGTATAAAGACCTGCATTGATATTATCTGCATGCTTTGCAGCCTTGTCCTTAAACTGTGTCATACGGTTTAACTCTCCCATATAAGTAAAGCAGCCTAATATCCAGCTTAATTCTGCATGTCCGGATACATGGGACTGATAATAAATACAGTTTTTCTCCGGGTCTAATCCTGCCGCTACATATAATGCATAAAGAGAACGGGCATTTTTACGGAACTCTGCCGGCACCTGTCTTAAGGTAAGGGAATGTAAATCCATAACACCATAGATACATTCATATTCATCTGTAAGATTTACCCAGTTTTTCAATGCTCCCAAATAATTTCCAAGGGTAAGGGTTCCTGTTGCCTGCATTCCACTATATAAAATCTTCTTTCCGTCTAACATTTATTTATCCTTCTTTCTTTTATTTTTCAATACTTCATATCGAATATATGCATAAGTCTCTTCTTCGCCGCATTCTGCCAGCATATGAAGAAGGCACTCTAAAAGTTCTCTTGATTCCTCATGAATAATATGATACTGCTTTCCATGTTCGTAATAAGCCAGAGGACTTTCGTCGGTATATTTTTCTCTCTGGTAATTCCTGCTTGCTGCCACCCGGTCAATAAACATCTCAACAACATATTTTGTTGGCATCTTCATTCCAGTAATTCCGGTGCATTTATCCGGTCCGTAATCAATCCAGTATTCCATATGATGCTTGTTTCTGCCCTTATGGTGCAGCCAGGCTGCGGAATACCCCTTATCCTCACGTTCGGCATTGTTGGGACTCATATTTCCCTGAAAATACTTACAGCCCACTAAAAATTCCGTTGGTGAATATTTCGACAAATCATGCAATAAGCCCTGGCGGTAAAGTCCAACTTTAAAACAGCCTTTCATGACTAACATCTTGTGATGATTAATTGTGCAAAAATGTTTCCATGCTTTCATCTTACTTTATTTCCCTATTAATATCTGAATGGACATCCCGGCAATTTCTACCTGGACTGCATCCATTATCATTTCTTTCTCCAGAAAACCATTTTCATTTCCTGTATCCATTACTTTATACCATTTTTTGCTTTTTGGCAATTTTGGAAGTGCAAGGAACTGTTTTCCGGTGTGAAAATTATATGCCACATAAATCATTTCCTCACAATCCGCATACAGTCCGCAATAAAGCATCCCAACCGACTGGCGGTTCGGGCTAAATCCCACAGTCCATGCACTATCGCAGTGAAAAGAAAGATCCGGATATCCCAGTCCCTTATAATCATTCATCCGCATCGGCTCTTCCATCCGAAGAACCGGGTGTGCCTTACGAAAGGCTGCCATTTTCTTTACAAACTGTTGTAAGGAAGCATATTTCTTATCATTTTTCCAGTTTACCCAGCCAACTGCATTATCCTGGCAATAAGCATTATTATTTCCCCTCTGGGAATTACCAATCTCATCACCGGCAGCAAGCATCGGGATGCCCTGTGCTAAAAAAACTGCCGTAATCGCATTTCGAAGCTGCTTTTTGCGCAGGCTTTCTATATATTTTTTGCGGGTTGGTCCTTCAATGCCATAGTTGTCACTGTAATTCCAGTCATTTCCATCAGCATTGTTTTCCCCATTTGCTTCATTATGTTTCTCACTGTACATAAATACATCTGCCAGTGTAAAACCATCATTAGATGCTGCATAATTCACAAATCCGGCATATTTCTTCTGCTTACGCATCTGGTTTACAAAATCGGTAAGACAGATTTCCTTATGATTTAACATTTTCCGCAACGGATAATAAAATTCATCCCGGTAAACAAATAAATGCGGATATGCATAATCCTGTTCCAGCAAATCCTCCGGAATCGTATCTGCAAACAGCTTACTGCGGCACAAAATCAAATCCTGTGCCATAGCACGAATCGGAAGATTTGCTCCCATCAGTCGGAATCCATCCACATGATATTCCATCACCCAGAAGCGCAGGGCTTCTAACATCAGATTCTGATTGATGGTATCAGGAAAATAAATTTCCATAATACATTCCATGTCATTTTTATGCAATGCCTTAATTAATGATTTCAAGGCATGCTCCGGCTGTCTGCTTCTGGTAAATGCAGCCTTCGGTGCAAAATAATTGCCCTCAGTATACCCCCAGCAATTTATCTTCTCAACTTCCGGCAGCTTCTTTGTATCCGTCTTCTGTTCTTCCTTCCAGGTCACATAATCCGGCAGTTCACAGGTTGCCGGTATCATCAGTTCTTCAAATTCATAAAAAGGCATAAATTCAACGGTTGTAACGCCCATATCACGAAGATATCCTATCCGGTTCTCTACTGCTTCAAAAGTTCCTTTTCTTGCTCCGCCATTACTACCCTCCATGGTAAAATTTCTCACATGAAGTTTGTACATGACCATATCCTTTTTGGCAATTTCCGGTGCCACATCCTCTTCCCAGTCAAAAACATCTGTGGAGAAACCGCTTTTCACCTGATAATCCATACCAAAGCGTTCCTTTTCTCCCCACTTTTCCCTGCCTACAATTCTTCTGGCATATGGATCTGGCATAACCTTACCGTCTATTTCAAAATTATAATCAAAAGAAGCCGGTTCAATGCCCATTACCATAATTGAGCGCAGTGCACCCACATAGTAAGTATCCGGAACCGGTATTTTCTCAATTTTCCCTGTTTTCTTTTCATACAGTACAATACTGCATTTCTGCTCTTTTCTCCCCTCAAAGGTAAATACAACCCCATCACGATGCACAACTGCTCCCATGGTTCTGTAATCGCCTTCCCGAACATTGTATTTCATTTCATCATCCTGCACTTTCCTATATTCAAGTCTCTTGAAAAGATTATAACACGATTCATTGACAATTGATATGTAAATTTTTATAATTATAGTGTAGTGTATTGTTAATTAATGATATAAGAGGTATATTCATGCATACAGTTGCAACAAAGGATTTACAACCTGGCATGGTGACTGCCGCTCCTGTCATGAGCAGGCATGGGCAGATGATTGTAGAAGAACACAAAATGCTGACAACCCAGATGATTGCGCACCTTGAGTTTTATGGAATTGAGAGTGCCAGAATAATAGACGGTGTTCTGCCTGTTGATGCCATTCAGTCAATGGCTGAAGAAAAGGAAGCAGTTGACCGGTATTCTGAACGGGTAAGAAACAGTAAAGAATTCAAAGTTTTTAAAGCAAATTACGAAAAAAAAGTACCTTTTTTAGAAAAATCCATCAATGATTTTGTCACAAAAAACATTCCTTTTGATCAGGAGGCTCTTTTATCCTGCGCTTTAGATCTTTTTGCCAGACATTCCACTACAATTTCCATGTTCGATATGCTGCACAATATGCGCAAAATTACCGATTCCACTTATGCCCACAGTCTGAATGTTTCTTTAATCAGCCGAATGATTGGTATGTGGCAGAATTATAATGCAGATGATTTAGAAACTCTGACTCTGGGTGGTCTCTTACACGATATAGGTAAAAGTAAAATTCCACCTGAAATCATTAACAAGCCAGGACGCCTGACCCCGGAAGAATATGAACTGGTGAAAAAACATTCCGAATATGGTTATGAACTGCTGAAAAATCAGAATGTATCTGTCCGCATCAAAAAAATTGCTCTCACCCATCATGAACGCTGTGATGGAAGCGGCTATCCAATCGGACTTATCGGAGATGATATTGATGATTTTGCCAATATCGTTGCTATTGCAGATGTCTACGATGCCATGACTGCTGACCGCTGTTATCGCCGCGGCGTCTGCCCGTTTGAGGTCATTGCCACTTTTGAGCGGGAGGGTCTGGGTAAATACAAACCCCAGTTTATTACCAGCTTCCTGGAGCATATTGCCAATACATATATTAACAATGATGTCATGTTAAGTAATGGCATGACCGGTAAAATTGTGCTGATTAACAAGCATCGCCTGACTCGTCCGGTGGTTCGGTTAGAAGACAGTATATTTATCAATCTGGAAAAACGTCCGGAACTCTACGTTCAGACAATTATATAAAGAAAGAGGTATTTTATGGAAAACAAACAGTTAAAAGAGGAAGACGATATCATGGTGACATTGAATTTAGACAATGGGCAGGATGTGGAATGCAAAATTCTTACTATCTTTGAAGCAGGAAAACAGGATTATATTGCGCTGATGCCCTTAGATGAAAAGGGAAATGAAAATGCAGATGGTGAAGTATATATCTATCGTTACTCCGAGGATGAGGATGGAAATCCTTCTTTAGATAATATTGACAGTGACGAAGAATACGAAGTTGTCTCCGACCGTTTTGATGAATTATTAGATGAAGCAGAATTTGACGCAATGGACAACTAATCATCCATTACGTTTCCTGCAATTCTTTTAAGAACCGGGATGGTTCTGCACTGTGATTATTCAACAGCTCTACCGAGAAGAGGTAGAGCTGTTTTTTTGCTCTGGTCATCCCAACATAGAACATTCTGCGTTCCTCTTCCAGATCCGCATCTAAAACAGCTTTCTTATAGGGCATGATTTTCTCATTTACATCAATCAAAAATACCACATCATACTCTAATCCCTTCGAGCTATGTAAGGTTGATAAGACAACGCCCTCTCCCTTCGTCCGCTGCTTCTCCATGGCACGCTGTAATTCTTTTAAATATTTCTCTTTCTGTTTCTGCCAGTCATCAAAGCTATCGAACTCTTTGGTCATATCGGTAAGCTGTTCTAGAATATCCAAAAGTTCTTCCTCATTCATACCTCTCTGATCTGCATATTCTTTGATATAGTCATCGTAGCCGATTCCCTTGCGGATATAATTCACCGCTGCAAAAGGCTTCATTCCGGCTAACATTTTGCAGTCATGATAAAGCCGGTCGATTCTTCGTGCAATCCAGGACTGCTCCATTTTATCATAATAATCTGCCCAGACATCAAATGCTACAGTATCCTCTTCCAGGCTGTCCCGCCCAATATAACGGTTCGGCCGGTTCATAATCTGTAAGAAGTCTGCCCTTCTTCTGCTTCCATGGGCAATCCGAAGATAACTTTCCATATCTTTTGCAATCCAATGCTCATAAATATTAGGAATATTATCCCTTGTACGGAAAGGAATATTATATTCCATCAACTGCTGCATCAGAAGTCTTGGCTGTGTATTAGTGCGAAACAGCACCGCTGCGTCCGACCAGTCACCACCAGCTGCGGTATATTCCTTAAGTGCATGAATCAATCCTAAATTTTCTTCCCGCTGCGTCCGGTAAGTCTTACATACTACCGCTTCCTTTGCCGGATGAAATGCCTTAATATCCTTTGCAAACCGCCCTGTATTGTGGGCAATCAGTCTTCCTGCCGCTGCCACAATATTTCCATCGGAACGATAATTATAATTTAATACAATCCGCTTTGCATCAGCATAATCCTTCTCAAAGTTCAGCATAATCTCCGGTCTTGCCTGGCGGAACCTGTAAATAGACTGGTCATCATCCCCTACCACAAAGAGATTATTTTCCGGTGCTGCAAGCATCCTTATAATCTCATATTGCAACCCATTGATATCCTGAAACTCATCAATTAAAATATATCGGAACTTCTTCTGCCAGAGTGCTAAGATATCCTTCCGCTGGCTGAAAAGTTCATAGGTATAAACTAACATATCATCAAAATCAATCAGCCGGTTCTTCTGCAGCATCTTCTGATAATTCATAAATACATCCCGGAATGTATGCTCTGGAAAATTAGAAGAATAATAATGTTCAATGGGAATGTTCGAATTCTTTACACCGCTGATTTCAGATAACAGAGTCTGGATGCATTCATTTTCATCTTCATAGTCAATCGGAAAATGACGTAAAAGATTTCGGATAAATACCACCTTCTGCTCATCTCTTATAATATTTTCTGCCCGATAATGATAAGCATACTTTAATACCGTAAAAAACACCGCATGAAAAGTACCAAAAGTAGCCGTTGTGGATGTCTGATTCGTTAGCGAAAGAAAACGCTCCTTCATCTCCATAGCGGCTGCTTTTGTAAATGTCACCACCAGAATCTCTGATGGTGACACCCCATATTTTTCTATTAAATTTTTCGTTCGATGGGTAATTACGGCAGTTTTGCCTGAACCGGGCCCCGCCAGTGTAAGGCAGGGACCCTGATAAAAATCAACAGCTTCCTGTTGTGCTTCATTAAATTGCATGAAATGCCTCGTAACTTTTATTTCTCAAGTGCTTTCGTAAGAAGTGCAATTCCGGTACGGATACGTTTTAAGGACTCCTCCTTACCAATAATTTCCATAATCTCAGTTGCACCTGCCGGTGTCATCTGTTTACCGGAAACCGCTGTACGAACCGGCCATAATACATAACCATTCTTGCAGCCCTTCTCTGCCACAAAATCACAAAGTGTCTGATACAGTGCATCATTACTGTAATCCTGTTGAGCCTCTAATACCGGAAGAATCTCTGTCAAGACTTCCAAAGAGCTCTCTTCTGTGGTCTTCATCTTCTTATGGGTATACATTGCGGTATCATACTCCGGAAGTTCCTCAAAGAAGTCAATCAGATTCTCAATATCCGGGAAGATTTCAATTCTGGTCTTCACCATCTCTGCAATCTTGCGGATATCATAATCCCTGGTAATTACTTTCCGGATATATGGCTCTGCCATTTCAAAGTACGAATCAAAATCCATTGCCTTGATGTATTCGCCATTCATCCATTTCAGCTTTGTATAGTCAAATACAGCCGGTGATTTGCTCATATGATGATAATCAAAGACTTTTACCAGCTCTTCCAGGGAAAAGATTTCCCGGTTATCTGCCGGACTCCACCCCAGTAATGCCACAAAGTTTACAACTGCTTCTGTTAAAAATCCCTGTTCAATCAAATCTTCGTAGGAAGAATGCCCGCAACGTTTACTTAACTTCTGATGCTCTTCGTTGGTGATTAGCGGACAGTGTACATACACCGGCACATCCCAGCCAAAAGCTTCATACAGACGGTTATACTTTGGAGAAGAAGAAAGATATTCATTTCCTCTTACTACATGTGTAATTCCCATCAAATGGTCATCTACTACGTTGGCAAAGTTATAAGTCGGATATCCGTCTGATTTAATCAGAATCATATCGTCCAGCTCCGCATTATCAACGGTAATATCTCCATAGATTTCATCATGGAAGGTTGTTGTTCCTGTCTGAGGATTATTCTGACGGATAACGTATGGAATACCTGAAGCAAGCTTTTCTTCTATTTCTTCCTTGCTTAAATGCAGGCAATGCTTATCGTAAACAATAATCTCTTTACCTGCAACAGTCTGACGCAGACTCTCTAAACGCTCCTTATCACAGAAACAATAGTATGCTTCTCCTTTTTCAATCAGTTTCTTCGCATACTCCAGATAAATTCCCTGTGCCTGACGTTCACTCTGCACATATGGGCCAACACCGCCATCCTTGTCCGGACCTTCATCATGCAACAATCCAGTCTTCTCAAGGGTACGGTAGATAATATCTACCGCTCCCTCAACATAACGTTCCTGGTCTGTATCTTCAATTCTTAAAATAAAATCTCCGCCCTCATGCTTTGCAATTAAATATGCATAAAGTGCTGTACGCAGATTTCCTACATGCATCCGTCCGGTCGGGCTGGGTGCAAAACGGGTTCTGATCTTTGTCACTTTTTCATCCTCCATGAACGAAACCGTCTCTTTTCCCCGAGACGGTTTCTCTTTTTTTGTTTGTTGCTCTATGGCTTTCGGAAAAGCTCTGCTGCCTCCGCAAAATTTACTTTGCCTCGTCCATCGCGTTCTGTGGCGGAAGCTTTCTTTCTGCCTCATTCTGGAAGCTGCTCAGTGCTTTCTGGGCCTGCAAAATTGCAACATTGGTACCAGCACCTGCAATACAGCCGCCGGGACACGCCATTCCTTCAATCAGGCAGCCGTTTTTCTTGCCCAGCTTTGCAAGCATCAGGATCTTTTTACAGTCTGCGAGACTTTCGACATGCTCAATATGAACGGTTGTATCCGGATAATACTCCTGTACACACTTCTCGATAGCACTTGCCACACCACCTGACGCAGCATACCCACGACCTACTGAGGTCGCATCCATAATCGGTGTTTCTTCCTCTACCTTTGTAATATCAATTCCCTTTGCTTCAAACATACCTGCCAATTCCTCAAATGTAATTACAAAATCCACATCAGAACGGACGGTTCTTCTGGATGCCTCCAGCTTCTTTGATGCACAGGGTCCGATAAATACCACGCTGGCATCCGGATAGTCTTCCTTGATCTTCCGTGCGGTTGCTACCATAGGCGTCAGTTCGTTGGAAATCTTATCAATCGTTTCCGGGAAGAACTTTTTCGCAAGCATGGACCAGGAAGGGCAGCAGGAAGTCAGAAGGAACGGAAGCTCTCCTGTTGCAACCTCCTTCACATAGTTCTCTGCTTCTGC
>OGWY01002580.1_pt1 | contig 12907 bp, 8 predicted proteins | sample 1576121 | NCBI WGS metagenome assembly OGWY01 (sample SAMEA3541543, study PRJEB24748) | human gut metagenome | biome: human gut; feature: human-associated habitat; material: faeces | place: China | collected 2012 | reverse complement strand
GAATTGAAAGTAGAGCGTGTGAGTTACGATGTCCGAATCCGGACTTGCTCCAAAACTCCTCCCTGCAAAGCAATATGAAAGGAGAGAAATGATGCAACCAGTCCGGATTGGATAAAGATCAAGATAGGATTATCACTCAATGACAGAGGCAAATCCTCCGTTACGTGCCAGACGCACTATTATTTTATCTCCTTTTTTAAGAGTATATTCTTTTTTTCTGTAATCCATAGCTTGTCGGTTAGCATTAACCCCATCCTCAAAAGACGTCATCCGATAAGATTGCCCTTCTTTCAGGAAGTCAAAATCCAATTCAAAGGTTCTCTCTTGCTGTCGGTTGTTAGTCATGCCACCGATATACCACTTATCTCCTTTACGTTTTGCCACAATCACATATTCCCCAGCCTTAGCTTTCAAAGCAATGGTTTCATCCCATGTCTGCGGGACTTGAGTAATATATCGGGTACATTCGTCATTGCGATAGTAAAGTGTAGGATTGTCCGCCATCATCTGCAACCCACTTTCGAAAATAACAAATAAAGCCATTTGGTAAGCTCGTGTACCTATACTGGCTGAATTAGGGCGTTCGGAACAATAAATTTCCGGTTGCATACTAAGCATGGCACCCGGCGTATAGTCCATTGCACCAACCGCATTTCTCATAAAAGGCAGATATATGCTGTTGTCCGGTCGACATCCACCCATTTGTTCCATTCCTCTTACGCCCTCATAAGACAATACATTCGGATACTTATATTCCAATCCGGCAGGCTTAAATGCCCCATGAAAATCGACAAACAGATGGTGCTTGGCAGCCTCTCGGGCTACTCTTTCATAATAATTCACCATCCACTGGTCACTTCTGTCCATGAAGTCGATTTTGACTCCCTTCACACCCCATTTCTCGAAAGTCTCAAACAGCCCGAAATTGTTTTCTACAGTGAGCCATGTCAACCAAAGCACAATCCCTACATTTTTTTCTTTGCCATAACGGATCAACTCGTGCAAGTCTACTTTGGGATTAGGCGTATAAGGATCACGTGTACTTTTAGCCCAGCCTTCATCCATAATGATATATGGAATACCAAATTTAGAAGCAAAATCAATGTAATACTTATAAGTATCCAAGTTATAACCGGAAACAAAATTCACATCCGGTCCGTAAGGAGAAGCGTCATTCCACCATTCCCAGCTCACCTGTCCCGGCTTAATCCATGAAACATCCTGAAGTTGATTCTTTTCAGCCAGTTTATAAGTCATTGTATTCTCAATCAACTGCTTATCATTTTTACTTATCACAAAGTAACGCCAAGGATAATTTCTCGTACCTTTTGTTTTAGCAATGTAATCAGCTTCTTGAGTAATCTTCACGCTTCGATCACTATTTTCGGCAAACGCAAGCGGAGCTTTAGGAAAAACAGAAATTGCTCCGTTCGTGCCCGTTCCTTTGAAAAACATACATGGATAATCAGCCAGATCCGACTCGCTGATTAATATTTTATAGTCTTTTTGTGTGTCAATCAATACCGGCAAAACAGCTATCCGTTCTTCAGGCTTCCACGCATTACTTTGAACATGTGTGTAAGGTTCCTCATAAGCTGTATGGAAGCCTCCCGGTTGTTGCAAGTGAAGAAGATAATCCGACGGGAAGTTGATAGCAAACTCTTCGTTCATTACTTCAACATCACCTTTTTGTGAGGTAATAAACCGGTAAGCAACTCCATCGTCAAAAGCACGGAATTCTACTGCATAATCTTTAAAGGTCAGTAGCAATTGATTATAACGATTATTGACTTTCGCATATTTCAAAGGAACAATAGGAGTTAATTGCTCGTCGACACTCGTACGTTTCTGACGGCGCAGTTTGGGATTTTCTCCCAACACCTGATTCCTCAATGTCAACTGAAGGGTATTGTCTTTCAACAATACATCTCCGTTATAATCTATACTATAATAGATTTTATCCGAGAGATTCAAGGACACTTTCAGCTCTCCATTGGGAGAAATTAACTCTAACTTATTCTGTGCACGAAGTAGTGATGCCAAGCACAAACACACAACTAACAGGAAATATCTTCTCATGATTTAGATATTTAATTAATAATCGTTTTACAATGGCAAATGTAATAAAAACATCACTTCGTACTATCAAACGGACTGGGTAATACTCCTTCAAAAGTCATTTTCACTGGTTTAATATACCCGTTTTCATCAAAATACATTCGATCAATACAAGTTGCACGACTATTTGCTGCTGTTTCACCTAACGGACGACGATGATAAACAATATACCATTCATCTTCTCCGGCTCCTTTTATCACCGAATGATGTCCTGCTCCGGTAGCTACCGAAAGATCCTGTTCCAGGATTTTACCAACCCTTTTGAACGGACCAAAGGGAGAATCTGAAATGGAATATGCTACACTATAGTTCGGGAGTCCCCAGCCACCTTCCGACCACATGAAATAATATTTTCCATTACGTTTCAACATAAATGGTCCTTCTACATAGTTTTCCGGAGTGACTTCCTTATACATCGTTCCGTCCTCAAAAGGAACAATACTCAATAAGTCAGGAGCCATTTTCACCATATTACAATGTCCCCAGCCACCATAATACATGTAATATTGCCCGTCATCATCCTTGAATACAAACTGATCGATAGGTTGAGCCCCATGAACGATCTTATCAATCAGCGGCTTACCCAAAGCATCCTTAAAAGGTCCGACAGGACTATCTGACGTAGCAACGCCAATCCCTCCTACTTCATTATTATTCTGAATATCATTAGCTCCGAAAAACAAATAATACTTATCATTCGCTGAAAGCACCGCTGGCGCCCAAAGAGCACGACGAAGCCAACTGATATTCTCTTTTGATATGACTTTCGGATGCTTTGTCCAGTTCACCAAGTCTTTAGACGAAAAGGCATCCATAAAGGTTTGTTCATCATAAGGTGCCGAATACGTAGGATAGATCCAATATTCATCTCCAAACACAACTCCCTCGGGATCGGCATACCAACCCTTAAAAACAGGATTACCACTCTTTTTCTTTTCTGAAAAATTTGCCTGATATTTCATTGTCTTTCCAGGCAACGACAAAGAAGGAGCTACTGCTTCATCCGATACCGCACGCTTATAGTTCGGTTTATTGCTCATGACAAAACGTAGTTTCACGCCATCACGTATATCCTCATATTTCAAATAAGATTTGTCATACTTCTTGCCATTCACATACAATTCCTTTACATACACATTCTTCGGCGACCAATTATCTGCTACCATTTCAATCACTTTTCCGTTGCTCATCCGAACTGTTATTGCCTCAACGCAAGGAGAACCGATGTTATACATATTGCTTGAAGGAGCCACCGGGTAAAAGCCAATGCAATTGAACATATACCAAGCCGACATCTGTCCGCAATCGTCATTGCCACTTAATGCATCCGGAGTATCGCCATAGAAACGTTCAGCAATCGTCCGTACCCACTTCTGACATTTCCAAGGTTCTTTCAAGTAATTATAAAGATACGCTACATGATGGCAAGGTTCATTTCCATGCCAATAGGCTCCGATACGGCCTTGAATATCATGTGCTCCCGGAATGTCATCCGGCAACTCTACTGTGAACAGTTCATCCAACCGGTTGCGGAACCAATCTTCGCCAGCTTCGTTCATATATCCTTGTACATCTTGTGGTACGTACCAGGTATATTGTACAGTAAAGCCTTCCGTAATATCCCCCCATCCATTTACAGATCCGGGGCCCTGATAAGCTACCGGAGTAAACGGTGTACGCCAGTTTCCCTGACTGTCCTTGCCACGCATATACTTCGTTTCCGGATCAATCAAAGTCTGATAAGAGAGTGCACGATTCAAGAAATAACGATAATCATCCTCTTTACCCAAAGCCTTGGCAGCCTGTGCCATGCAATAATCATCATACGCATATTCCAATGTTTTAGATACTGATTCCGCCTCTTTATCGAAAGGCACATATCCCATCATACGATATTCCGGCAAACAGTCATAATTCGGATTCATCGCCGTGGTCTTCATAGCCTCATACGCACGTTCGTAATCGAACCCTTTTACTCCCTTCACAATCATGTCAGCCAATACGGAAACTGCATGATAACCAATCATACACCAAGTCTCATTTCCATAAAACGACCAGATAGGCAGCATTTTCTCCACACTTTTATCATAATGAGCCAACATGGAATTGGCAATATTGGCATTCACTTCCTGTTGAACCAGATTGAACCAGGGATGCAAAGCCCGGTAGGTATCCCAAAGAGAGAATACCGTATAGTTGGTAAATCCTTCGGCTTTTTCTATATTTTTATCTAATCCTCGAAACTGCCCGTCTGCATCCTGAAAGATGAACGGATGCAAAGCCGCATGGTAAGCCGACGTATAGAAGGTTCTTTTCGTTTTACGGTCGGCAGTAAGGGTATATTTTCCAAGTTCTTTTTCCCATAGTGCTTCTCCTTTAGCTTTCAGATCATCGAAAGCGAGTCCGGCAAGTTCCGCCATATTGTTCTTTGCTCCGTTTGTGCTGACCGATGAAATAGCAGTTTTTACAATCACTTCCTCTCCGGCTTTTGTATCAAAAGAGATGCAAGCCATCAGATTCTTTCCCCAAGCCTCATAGCTGCTACGAAACCGGGAGGTATTGTAAATCACCGGTTTCTTATTCTGCATAAAGCGCAAGCCGGTCAACTTTTTAGAGAAAGTAGCCGTGAAATAGATATGCCGTTCCGGTCCCCAGCCTTTTACCAGTTTATATCCGGTGATGGTAGAATCATTTTCCATGCGCAGATTCGCCCATTCACAAGATTGCCATAAAGTATGGTTCATATCGATCATAATAAAAGCTTTATCCGATTGAGGATAGGTGAAGCGAAACATACCACTACGTACCCCTGACGTCATTTCAGCCTTTACTCCATAATCTGACAGTTCCACCGCATAATAATTAGGTGATGCCCATTCCTTTTCATGAGAATAACGTGAACGGTATCCCTTTTCCGGCTCCTCACGTGTCCCCGGATCCAGTTTCATCTCTCCTGTTCCGGGAATAAACAAGAAGTCTCCCAAATCAGGTATACCAGTCCCGCTTAAATGAGTCAGACTGAACCCCAACAAGGTGGAATGATTATATTTATAACCGGAAGCCGCATCATAGTATTTACTATCCGTGTCCGGACTCATCTGAATTCCCCCGAAAGGAATCTGCGCACCCGGATACACATTACCATAACCATCTGTTCCCACAAATGGATTCACATAATCAATCAGTTTCTCGGTTTGAGCCATGCCTGGCAAAATACTCACCAGGCACAGCCATACTAAAAACAATCCTCTTTTACCCATTACACTCACCATATTTACATTATTATGCTTGTATATCACCTACCGCAACTTGATATTCATGCCACAGTTCATCAATATTATATTCGTCTCCTAAAACATGCTTGATAGCTCCATCAAACGACCAAGGGATAACCTCCAATGTACTCCGGTTAAACTTACGCAGGAATTCAGGATCTTTGTTGTCACGTAACCACACGAAGAAATAACCCGCCGTACGGTATCCGTCCATATAATTTCCACCTTTCGGACGGGCATTCGGTCCGTCAAATCCTCCATTGGCAACCCGCACAGCATCTGCCATTCCCTCGATAAATGCCCAGAACACACGATTGGTTCCATAAGAACCAATTCCCTGCGGTTCCAGCTGATATGCGTGCGTCAGTTCATGCAAGAGCACCCCGCGCGTTTCGAAAAACAACTTTGCCGTATCATTCGCTGCAAAAGATTTTTCAATATGACGTGTACTGTAGAAAATCGTCACATCACCATTGCCACCGCCTTTAGCAGAAATACCGTTGATATCTTCCAAAGTATAATGTATCTTGTGCACTGCGGGAATACTATCTTCCGGAGAATTGTAAAGAGTAGCTAATACAGTACGTGCCTGTTCCTTGATGTACGATTCAGCATCGGGAATGATCCGGTGGTAAATGTCCGATCCCAGCGTTTCCGGTGCTTTATCCTCAAACAATACAGCACCTGTATTGTACTCTTTCCATACATCAGAATTATCCTTCACCTGTTTTTGCACACTTGCAGCACAAGCCCCCATACCTACCAGCAGGCAGGCTGCATAGATTAAATGTATCTTTTTCATACTCCTTTATTGATTATTCGTTGATTCCGTTAGTTAATGAATAAGGTTTATCCTCCGGTGATAATCCGCGACGTTTATTAGGTGACGCCCCCATCTTGAATTCAAGCACGCCTCCTTTCAAAATGTCTTCATGTGTAATGTACATCTTGTCGTATACCTTACCGTTCAATTTCAGCGACTGCACGTAACGTTTCTTATCGCTGACACCCGGCGCTTTGATCTCCAATGTCTTTCCATTAGGAAGCGTCATCTTCAGATAAGGTAGGTAGGGCGCTCCCAATACATACTGGTCTGTACCAGGACAAACCGGATAGAAACCCATCACGGAGAAAAGGTACCATGCTGACATCTGTCCGCAATCATCATTTCCACCCAATCCGTTAATATCATTCTTATACATCTTATTCAGAATCTCACGCAGCCAGTACTGTGATTTCCACGGCTGGGAAGTCCACGCATATAGATAAGGAACATGGTGGCTCGGTTCATTACCATGCACATATCCGCCGACCAAACATTCTTCAGTAATATCCTCATTATGCTCATAGTACTTCTCCGGCAGATGCATGGAGAACAGTTCATCCAATTTCTGTACGAACGTCCCTTCTCCTCCCATCAAGTCGATCATGCCAAATACATCGTGTGGCACATGAAAAGAGAAATTCCATGAATTGCCTTCAATAAAACCTTCACCATAGGTTTGCAATACATCAAACTCTTTCTTGAAAGAACCGTCACTATAACGGGGACGTGCAAAACCAATACTTGTATCATAGATAGTACGATAATTGAGGGCACGCTTTCGGTAAGTCTCCGCTATTTCCTTGTTACCTGCCTTCAAAGCTGTCTGATAGATAGTCCAATCGTCGTATGCATACTCCAAAGTAGAAGAAGCTGCTGTACCACTTTTGTCAAGCGGAATATATCCCAGCTTCATATAATCAGCTATACCTTCATAATACGGAACGGTGGATGTACTGACCATTGCCGCCAATGCCTCATCCACATTCGAAAAGACGCCTTTGGTTATTGCATCCGCCAGTACAGACACAGCATGATAACCGCTCATACACCAGTTTTCATTTCCCATCAGACTCCATATCGGCAACATTCCGTGCACGCTTTGTTGCTCATGTTTAATCATGGATTCCACCATATCCGCATTGCGTCCCGGTTTCACCAGATTCAGGAAAGGATGTTCCGCACGATAGGTATCCCAAAGGGAAAATATAGTATAGTTGGTGAATCCTTCCGCCCGGTGTATGTTATGATCCAGCCCACGATAGGAACCGTCTACATCCATATACACAGACGGATTAATCATGGTGTGGTAAAGAGAAGTATAGAACATTGCTTTCTGATCGGGCGTACCTTCGATCTCGAAATGCTTCAGTTCACTATTCCAATCTGTACGAGCAGCTTCCGCCAACTGTTCGAAACTCTTTCCGGAAGCCTCGGCATGCAGATTCTTAATGGCCCCTTCCGTACTGACTGCCGACAATGCCACTTTTACAACCAGTTCCGAATTGTTAGCGGTATCGAAGTTAAAGTAAGCCACGATTTTTCGACCTGTGATTTCGGGGAAGTTCTTTTCCAACTTAAAACGACGCCAAAAGCCATTGTACAATACTTTTTCCTTATCCTTATATCCGTAGTCTTTAATCGGCTGTGACAAAGAGATAGCAAAATAGGTATAATTCGTACGCGCCCATCCATTGGTGATACGATATCCGGTCAACAGAGTATCGTTTTCGACTCTCAAATTGGCCCATAGAACTTTGCCGTCATAATTATAAATACCATGCACCAGATCCAAAATCAAATGACCATCTTTTCCTTTCGGGAAGGTATATTTATGTATACCCGTCCGTTGTGTTGCTGTCAGTTGGGCCTTAATGCCATAATCGTCCAGTATCACTTCATAATATCCGGGAACAGCTTTTTCTGTAGCATGGTCAAAACGTGAACGGTATCCCTCTTCCGGATAATCCGCCCGGCCGGGATTTAACTTCACATCGCCAACAGCAGGCATCAACAAAATGTCTCCCAAGTCAGAATGTCCCGTACCACTAAGATGAGTGTGACTGAAGCCAACAATGGTCTTGTCCCTATATTGGTAACCGGCACAATACTCGTAGGCATTTTTCTGATAAGCTCCATTTACATTATGCGGAATTGTGTCTGTGTCCGGACTCAACTGTACCCATCCGAAAGGAGTGCAAGCACCGGGAAAAGTGTGCCCCATCCCATTGGTCCCGATAATCGGATTCACATAGTCTACCGGCTGTTGGGCTATGGCGGACAAAGTTGCTGCCGCCATAGTCATCATCAATACTTTCTTTCTCAAATTATTCATATCAGCTTACTTTGCGTCACGAGAGAATGAATACGGGAAGTCTGATTCGTTGATACCTCTTCCCTTATTCGGTTTGTTATCCATATCAAACACCAGACGACCGCCTTTCAACAGATCGAAATGGTTCAGATAATTCTTTGTATAATTCTTGCCATTATAATTCAATGAACGAATATAACGATTATCATCGTTATTCTTCGGGGCGGAGATTTCCAGTTTCTTGCCGTTCTCCAGTGTAATCGTTGCTTTCTTGAAGTAAGGAGCTCCCATTACATATTCATTGCTACCGGGACATACCGGATAAAATCCCAATGCAGTAAATACATACCAAGCCGAAGTCTGACCGTTACACAGCAAAGTGAGTTGTCCTGATTCTGTTGTCCAGCATGTGGCCGTCGCAGTAGTTCAGCCAGACAGCCTTTGCAATGTCGATGTGGCACTGCAGGGTCCAGGTGTAGAACTTGCGCTCGTCCTCGGTCAGCTCACCCAGCGGGTAGGTGCGGGTGATGTCGGTGGTGCCGTCCATGTAAGTGGCACCGCTGTCCACCAGCAAAAAGCCCTTGCGCTGGAGCTTTGCGTGGTCCTCCGGGGTGGCGTGGTAGTGCATCATGGCTGCGTTGCCGCCGTAGGCCGCAATGGTGCCAAAGCTCTCCACGATGAACTTATCCGTGGTGCTGCGGTACTTGTGCAGGATCTCGTCCACGGTCAGCTCGGTCAGCTCTTCGCCGGCTTCCAGACGCTTTTCCAGCTCGATCTGGAACCGCACCATAGCCACAGCGTCGCGCAGGTGGGCTTCCTTGTCGTGGGTCAGCTCCACTTCGTTCTTCACGCCCTTCATGGGCAGCAGCGGGTCGGCCAGGTCCTTCACGGTGAGGGCGGCGTTGTTCTCCAGCACCTGATACACGGCATAGTTCACGGTGGCGCTCTCTGCCAGTACGGTCTGGGGCTCGGTCTCGGCGGCCATGAAGTCCAGGATGTTGTCGTACTCGACCAGGGTCACACCGTTGGCTTCCAGTTCCGCCTTTGCCTCCGGGGTCACGCGGGCGGTGTTGATGAACAGCACGGCGCGGTCCGGGGTGACATAGCAGTAGGCCATGGCGTAGGGGGTGCACTCGATGTCCATGGCGCGCAGGTTCAGCAGCCAGGCAAGGTTGTCCAGCTTGCCCACCAGCTGGGCGGTGCAGCCCAACTCGGCCAGCTTTGCACGCAGCTGGCCCAGCTTTTCGGCGGGGGAGAAGCCTGCGTATTCCTTGGGCAGGATCCAGGCCGGGGTAGCGGGCAGAGCCGGGCGGCCCTCGGTCCACAGCTCATCCTCCAGGAACAGGGTCTGGATGGCGGCATTCTTGGTTTCCAGCGCCTTCTTCACGCTGTTCACCAGCGCGCAGCTGGCGGTCAGACCGCACAGACCCAGCTTGCCGCCCTCAGGCACCACCTTGGCGCAGTATTCCTCCACGGTGGGCACGCCCGGCTCACCCATCTTCATCAGCCGGATCTCGGTGCCTGCGATCTCCTTCTCGGCCTGCACAAAGTAACGGCCGTCGGCCCAGACAGCACTCTCGGTCATGGTGACCACGAAGTTGGAGTTTTCACCATGGAAGCCGGAGAAGTAGGTCAGGGAGGTGTAGTGGTCGGGCAGGTACTCGCTGGAGTGGGGGTCGCCCACCGGGATCAGGTACACGTCCACACCGTTTGCCTGCATGGCGGCACGCAGGGCGGCCAGCCGTTCGGGAACTGTATTCATGCTCATAGAAAAGCCTTCTTTCTCATATTTGCCGGAAGAACGTCCGGCGGCGGTGGTTTGCTACTGCATATTGTAGCATTCCGGCGCAAAGAATGCAATGCGGGAGTGTCGGCTGTTCCGGACGCAAACACGGTTGCCGTGCTGTCAACAGCCGCCGCAGTGTCGCCTGCATCCTGCGGGGGCTGACCGCCTGCCGGTCGTTGACCATCCGTTGGCGGGGTCTTGCCGTCCGGGGGCGTCCGTCCCTCTGCCGGAGCCTGCCCCTTGCCGAATCGCTGCCTGCCGGGGCCGCCGGTTCCCCTTATTTGTCGTCCAAAACGCGAAAACGCAACCAAATTGCAAAAAATGTTACAATTTTTTCTTGAAAAAGGCCGTTTTCCCATTGACAGGCTTGCTATAATAGAGATGTAAGATTTTACGGGCCAGCGCTCTGCGGCTCTGTCTGCTAACAAAGAAAGAGGCATTCAAACTATGACCAAAATTGATATTTTTTCCGGCTTCCTGGGCGCCGGCAAGACCACTCTGATCAAAAAACTCATCAAGGAGGCCTTTGCCGGCCAGCAGGTCGTTCTGATCGAGAACGAGTTCGGTGAGATCGGCATCGACGGCGGCTTCCTGAAGGAGTCCGGCATCCAGATCAATGAGCTGAACGCCGGCTGCATCTGCTGCTCTCTGGTGGGTGATTTCCGCACCGCCCTGCAGCAGGTGGTGGAGCAGTACCACCCCGACCGCATCGTCATCGAGCCCTCCGGCGTGGGCAAGCTCTCCGACGTGACCCGCGCTGTGGAAGGCGTGGCCGAGCATCTGGATGTGCAGCTGAACAGCTTTGTCACCGTGGCCGATGTGAACAAGGTCAAGATGTATATGAAGAACTTCGGCGAGTTCTACGATGACCAGATCAGCCACGCAAGCTGCATCCTGCTCAGCCGCACCCAGACCGCCAGCGAAGAGAAGATCGCCGCTGCGGTCGCCATGCTGCGCGAGAAGAACCCCACCGCTACCATCGTGACCACCGCATGGGACGAGCTGACCGGTGAGCAGATCCTGAAGGCCATGTCCACCAAGGACGACTTCAAGGCAGAGCTGATCGCCATGGCTGCAAAGGCCAACGAAGATCACGCCCACGAGGACGAGGAAGAAGAGCATCACCACCATCATCACCACGATGACGAAAACGGTGTGTGCAGCTGCGGCCATCATCACGACCACGATGATGACGACGAGGACGAGCACGAGCATCACCACGATCACGATGAAGATGATGATCACGATGAGCATGAGCACCATCATCACCACGATCATGACGACCACGACCATTGCTGCTGCGGCCACCATCACGACCACGATGATGACGATGACGAGGACGAGCACGAGCACCATCACGACCATGACGGCCACTGCTGCTGCGGCCATCACCACCATCATCATGACCACGATGCCGACGAGGTATTCACCAGCTGGGGCGTTGAGACGGCCCGCAAGTTCACCAAGGCAGAAGTGGAGCACGCCCTCACCGAGCTGGATACCGGCAATTACGGCATGATCCTGCGCAGCAAGGGCATCGTGAACGGCGGCGCAGACGGCTGGCTGGAGTTCGACTATGTGCCCGGCGAATGGGAAGTGCGTGCCCGCGGTGCAGATGTGGGCGGCAAGCTGGTCGTGATCGGCTCCAAGCTGAACGAAAAGGCCATTGCAGAGCTGTTCGGCTGCTGAACTCCTTCAGTCAAACCCTAACGGGTTTGCCAGCTCCCTCAGAGAGGGAGCCTGATTGGATAATGATTTTTTAAGGAGAAACCATTCCTATGGCAAAAGAAATTCCGGTCTACCTGTTTGTGGGCTTTCTGGAAAGCGGCAAGACCAAATTCATTCAGGAGACCTTTGAAGACCCCAACTTCGACTCCGGCGACAAGACCCTGCTGCTGATCTGCGAGGAGGGCGAAGAGGAGTACAACGAGAAGAAGTTCGCCTTTCCCGGCGTGACCGTCAAGGTGCTGGAGGACAAGGCCGAGCTGAACCCGCAGAATCTGCTCAAGCTGGAAAAGGAATCCGGTGCAGGCCGCGTGGTCATTGAGTACAACGGCATGTGGCTGCTGCAGGATCTGGCCGAGGCTCTGCCCGAGAGCTGGATCGTGTACCAGTGCATCGCCACCGCCGACGGCACCACCGCCCTGACCTACGCCCGCGACAACTCCATGCGCAGCCTGCTGCTGGACAAGATCGCCCGCAGTGAGCTGATCGTGTTCAACCGCGCTGAGGCCGTGAACAACGATGCCGCCCGTCAGGAGCTGCACAAGCTGGTGCGTCAGGCTTCCCGCAAGTGCGATATCGCCTACGAGTTTGCCGACGGCAGCGTGGCCTACGACGATATCCCTGATCCGCTGCCCTTTGACATCAACGCGGATATCATCGACATTCCGGATGACGATTTCGGCATCTGGTACATGGACTGTCAGGACGAGCCCCAGAAGTACACCGGCAAAACGGTCAAATTCCTTGCACAGGTGTGTCAGACCAATCGTGCCGGCAAGAACAGCTTCGTGCCGGGCCGTTTCGCCATGACCTGCTGCGTGCAGGACATCCAGTTCGTTGGCTTCCCCTGCAGCTACGATGGCTAC
>OGWY01002573.1_pt1 | contig 12925 bp, 8 predicted proteins | sample 1576121 | NCBI WGS metagenome assembly OGWY01 (sample SAMEA3541543, study PRJEB24748) | human gut metagenome | biome: human gut; feature: human-associated habitat; material: faeces | place: China | collected 2012 | reverse complement strand
GACAACGGAGCTGATATGCATAAATATAATACGTTATACACTCGTACATTAAATTTGCATGTTTTGCCCCACCACCATACTATGGAGCTATTATAAGACATACCGCTTGTTTTGCAAAGCTCTATTTTATCCCACTCCTTACAGCACCTTGCTTCCGTTAGCCGTGAGCTTGAACCTTGCCCCGAAAAGCTCCGCAGCATGTCTGCACATCTGCATACGTCCAAGAAATATATCGAAGTAATCGTACATTGTACATATACCTTCATCAATCTGGAGATTCAACGATATGAGCTTCTTCTCCGGCGATATTTTGAGTGTGGATTCTGTGACTGCATAATTTACACGATCATGAATATCATACCTAGCTCTGTCCTTAGCTCTCACCCTGTCTCTTCGCACATCGGTCTTATCCGCTATGACAAGTGCGGCCGATATTATGTCCACCGCACCACCCGTAGATTCATCATGATTGGCAATCGCGGACACCACTGTCACTCTGTCCTCAAGGCTCATATCCGTCTGCCTTAAAAGCTCATTTGCCAGAAGTGCGCCATACTCCGCATGGTGCCTGCGGTTAATACTGTTTCCGATATCATGCATATAACCTGCAATCTTTGCAAGCTCAGTCTCATGTTCGCCGTAACCGAATTTTTCAAGTATCAACGCAGCTCTTTCCGCAACAAGGCTGCAATGAACCTGTGAATGGTCGGTGTAACCAAGTACGCCAAGATTATCATTTCCCTTCTTTATGTACGCATTTATTTCTTTATTTTTCTTTATCTCTCTGTATGTCATATTTTCCTCATTTCCGGGTCCAGCACCCTTTATATATTAGAATTGCAATGTTATCCTATTTTAATGATGTTGGGGTCAAAACATGTGCTATAAACTTAGCATGTATAACGTATTATATTTATGCATATCACGACTTTTGGAAGAAGCTTAGATGTTCTTAGAACATCTTGCTTCGTACAACGGAGCTGATATGCATAAATATAATACGTTATACACTCGTAAATTAAGTTGGCATGTTTTGACCCCAACATCATTTTAATAAGAGTATAACTCAGCCAATATAAAAAGTATTATCATTGTATTGTAAAAACCATGTAAAATATTCTGCAGAACAAAACAATTTCCAAAATAATCCGTACTCACTTGAATAAATATCAATTCAATGATACACTGAATCGATAAAACCATTTTGATTGCAGGATAATTCCAAGATTTTCAATATAAAGCCACAGGGGAGGTCACAATATGCTTCGTGAAGGAGATTTAAACGAAATATCAGATGGAAGACTATACACATTAAATGATCTTGTACGCGCAGACTGTCAGGACTGCACAGGTTGTTCGGCGTGCTGCCGTGGTATGGGCAACTCCATTGTCCTCACACCTTATGATGTATGTCTGCTCACCAACAACCTCTCATGCAGCTTCGAACAGCTCATAACCGGCCGTGTCGAATTAAGTGTAATCGACGGACTTATTCTTCCAAGCCTTAAGATGACCGGTGACATGGAGCAATGCTCATTTCTTGATGAGAACGGCAGGTGCAGTATACACTCCTTCAGGCCGGGAATATGCAGGCTGTTCCCACTCGGACGCATATACGATGAAAATGGCTTCAAATATTTTCTACAGACAGGTGAATGCCTTAACAACCACCGCACAAAAATCAAGGTAGAAAAGTGGTTGGACACTCCCGATATAGAGAAGAATGAAAGGTTTATATGGGAATGGCATGAGCTTTTGAAAAAGCTGCGAAACGCAACAAAGGCTGACCCGGATTACGAATCAGCCAAGAAGCGCAACATAATGCTGCTTCAGATATTTTATTTTACACCGTACAGTATTGAAGCTTTCTATTCGCAGATAGAGGAGCGCATGGCACTTATCTAATCAGAAATTTTTTCCATGAAGTAAAGCCTTGAGGCAAAATCAGGGAAATGCCTTACCTCCTCAGAAAAACCCGTGGCGGCAAAGGCCTGCTTCAGCCTGACACCGCAATTCATCAGCATGCTTCCGCTCAGCTCATACTTTTCCGTCTCCCCCGGCATGGTTACGAATTTTGCGACCATGCCATGAAGAAGTGAGCCCTGTCTTATATGAATCGGTGCGACCGTATTTATCAAATCTCCGAATTCTTTTACATTATGCTTTAACGGTCTGTTATAAAAGCTATAGACAGCCTCAGGGTCAAGTCCCACAGCATAGTATTCCTCATTCTGTGTGTTTGCACGGACAAGCTCCTGCATTATCAGCCCTGCCGCCCTGCCTGCCTCCTCATCCACAACTGTCCACTGATGAATATTCCCGGTGCGCTGGCGGTAGAAGCTGCCAAACTGCATAGCGTGTCTCCATTTTTTGTAAATATCTATCTGTGTCTTTATCTCGCTCCTTTCAGACCTGCTCATATCCACAAGATTACACTCGTAACCGCATATTCCAAAAGCCGCCACGTTAAAGCGTGTTGACAGTGGTGTAACGCGGAGCGTCTGATGATTCGGGCATGCTGAGACATGAGCCGAAACAGTTGACATCGGATAGCCGTAGCTTAGACCCTCCTGTATATAGGTTCTGCTCACCGCATCCGTGTTATCGCTCGCCCATATCTGTGGGAAATAGCATAATATACCAAGGTCAAAGCGGTTGCCCCCGGCTGCACAGCCTTCAAAAAGTATATGCGGAAAACGCTCAGTCAACGTCCTCATAATCCTGCCGAGTGCCATCACATAGCGGTGCGCTGTCTCGCCCTGTGGTCTTCCCTGCGCCTTGAGATATTTAGAGTAATAATCGGAAAAAATCCTGTTCATATCCCATTTTACATAAGCAATATTCGCCGATGAAAACACCTTGGTCATACTGTCAATTATATATTCCGAAACCTCGGGATTACACAGGTCAAGTATTCTCTGATTGCGTCCTTCTGAGTGCGCACAGCCCGGAATATCCATCGCCCAGTCCGGGTGCAGCCTGTACAGGTCGCTGTTTACATTGAGCATCTCCGGCTCAACCCATATTCCGAATGACATTCCGAGTGCATTTATCTTGTCACATATACCCTTAAGCCCATTCGGAAGCTTCTTCTTATTCACATACCAGTCTCCAAGTGAGCTGCTGTCATCATCCCTGTTTCCAAACCAGCCATCATCCATGACAAACAGCTCAATACCCACATCATGTCCCGCCTTTGCAAGCTCATATAGCTTTCTCTCGCTTATATCAAAATATGCTGCCTCCCAACTGTTAAGCAGCACAGGGCGTTCCTTATACTGCCACTGTCCTCGCACTATATGCTTTCTCACGAAGTCATGCATATTCCTGCTCATGACATTGAAGCCCTTGTCCGAATAGGTCATTACCGCCTCCGGCGCTTCAAAGGTCTCCCCTGCGTCCAATATATAAGAAAATGACTGAGGATTTATACCGGCCACTATGCGCGTGCTGTCACACATGCCAGCCTCCACAGCCTCATAGTGATTACCGCTGTAGATGAGATTAAGCCCGATACAGCTTCCCTGATCCTGCGTGGTATCCTTCTTAGATATCATCACAAACGGATTTGCTCTGCTCGAAGATGTCCCGGTATAGGAGGAGTTGACATGCTTTCCTGCCGTGACAACTGTATCATGCCTTTCCATCTCCCGCGCCCACGCTCCGTTAAAGGTCGTGAATACATACCCTGTTCCGTCAATGTCCATCAGCATGCTCATAACACGTCTGATATCAACCCTCACATCGCTGTCATTTATGAGCCGGCAGCTTCTTCCTATCACGTCACAATTCTCATATACATAATAGTACAGCTCCAATGTAAGCCCATAATTCTTATCCTTTAACACCAGCTTAAGCTGTGACACCTCAGCCTCACTTCCGTATGAGCACGGCAGAGTTGTAAGCTCATCCCTGCCGCTCTTTATCTCGAAGCTGTCATACAGAAAATCTGAGGTAAACGAACCATCAGCATGCACAATCTCCAGAAACGGCTCTCTTATATCACCTTTTCCGTAGGATGACATCTCAAGTCTCGCCGCCTCAAGCGAAAATGACACATTTTCATCTGAATAGCTCACAGTATTTCCGACAGGTGTTGTCTGTTTATGTGAGAGCGCCTCACCATGTCCTGCAATGGCTATCTTTTTTCCATAGTATAAATGCTCAGGATGTCCTGTAGGCAGCACCATAAAAGCGTAGGTTGTGTTTCTTGTATCAAGAGTAAATAAGCCTTTATTTTCTGATATCATACTTATCCCTTCGTCTTAGTCTCACGGTTGAATGCCAGCTCCCTGGAAATCTCCTCAAGCTTCGCGTCGGTGAGTTTATATTTATTAACAAATATAATGAATGCGGCACACAGACCGAATATCGGAATCATCGCCATGGTTGTCCTTAACACCATTCTTGAACTATCTGAGAGTACGGCTGCCGCAGCTGCCTCTGTGGTATCCTTGCTTATCTTTCCTACCGAAATACATATACTTGCAGCAAGTACCGCAACTCCGCTCGCAAGCTTTACTACAAATGTCTGCATTGAAAAGATAATGCTCTCATCCCTGCGGCTGTTTTTGAGTTCTCCATAGTCAACCGTATTTGCAAGAAACACTGTGGTGAGCACAGTCAGCATGCCAAATGCGGCAAATATGAAAAAGCCCGGTACAAGGAGCACATACACGCTCGACACCCCAATGCACATCATCACAAACAACGCGAGATAACCCGTTATCGCCATCGCGAAGCTGACATAGAATACCTTGATTGAACTCATAAATTTTCTGAGCAGAGGGTAGAGCAGCATCATTGAGATTATCTGCACAGCGCCTCCGACTGTGTTAAAGAGCACATAATTGGCATTCCAGTCCGAACCACCTATGTCATACTTGAAGAAATATATCAACAGATTGGATGTGATGTACAATGAGCAGTTGATAAGCACGATTGTCACAACCACAGTAACCGCCTGGTCATTGGAAAAGAGAGCCTTGAACATCTGGCTGACTGTCGGTGACTGCATATTCACCGTGGATTTTTCCTTAATGCAGATACAGGTAATGGTGATAAATACGATAAAAAGTATGGCAACTATAAGTGTAAACCACTTAAAGCCGTCCCTCTCAATAAGCTTGCCTGCCTCAAGCCCGGCAAGCTTTACAGCATCGGAAGCTTCTGCGGCATTTCCCGCATCGACAAGCACTGCCTTATCGGAATTTCCGATTCTGCCAAGCATAGGTACACATATCATCGTTATAACCGTGATTATCGCTGAACCAACCCCTGCGCATGAGCGCGCAAGTGTTGAAAGGTTCTCTCTCTCCTTGCCGCCCTCTGTAAAAGCCGGAATCATTGACCAGAATGGAATATCCATCATCGTATAGGTTATTCCCCATGTGATATAAAGCACTGCCGCATAAGCGACCAGTCCCCCACCCGTGACCGATTTAGGCACTGCAAACATGAAAAACAGGACAACGGCATTTAATACCGTTCCTATAAGCAGCCATGGTCTGAACTTACCCCACTTAGTCTGTGTCTTTGCAACGATAACTCCCATTATCGGGTCATTGAACGCATCGAATATTCGCGCCGCCATGAGTATGACACCCATAACCCATGAGCTCACGCCCAGTAAATCCTGATAATAATACAGAATATAGCTTGCAGAAAGCATATACACCATATCCTTTCCTACAGCTCCAAGCCCGTAGGACGCTTTTTCCTTTGCTGAAAGCTTCATAGTACATCTCCTTTTCAATGTGTTATTTTCTACTCTGCATTGCAAGCTCAACCACCTTGTAGGCGCCATCGTAAATTCCCATCTGCTTGTTTCTCACGATGTTACCGCACATGTCGGCAAGGAGGTTGTCATCGTTTATGAAAAGCTCCACCATCTGAAGGGTGTGTGCTGTGTCCTGACACTCAAGGGTTCCGTCACCTATCTCCGCGGAATGGATTGCGCCCCAGCGCTCATGTCCTCCGACTCTCTTTATGAAGAGCTTGGGCACCGGATAGAAGGCAAGCTCACTTGGCTTTGTGACAAGGACATCGCAGCTTCGCAGTAACAGGTTGGTGCAGTAGACCGCCTCAAAAATATTGGAATGATAGAAGCCGTGGATTCCTCTTACTTCGCCTTCAAGTGCCTGTGCCGCAAACCTCTTTGTCTCATCCCAATCGTCAAAGTGCTCATGGGCTATGTGTCCAAGCTGTGGTATTTCCGTCACAAGCTGTTCCCACACATTCTTGTAATCGCCCACATTCACATAGAGTGCCGCTTTTCCTGCCTTGATTGCCGGAAGAAGCTTCTTTATTATCGCCGCAAATATCTCCTTCTGTGCGCCTGCTCCGCCGATGGTGAGCAGAAAGCGCATCGGCTGTCCGCCCTTTTTTCTGGCAGCTCTGGCAGCACAGTCTGCCTCAATATTGGACACAAGCTCATGGTCAATATAATGTCCGGTATACACAAGGCTGTCGGCAGGCATTGGCTTTAGTACCTTCCTGCCATCCATGCCGTTCAATATCCTGTAGCCCAGGTAGGAGTTGTGTGTCTGTATCGTGTGTATGCTTCCCTCCGAAAGATGAAGAGCCATAGGCCAGTTATCCGGAATAGCATTCACAACATGCTTCATCCCGGCATGAACCGCAGCCTGTGCCGGCCACACATGCGTGCCTACAACCGGTATGTCCTTCGGAACCTTTCTGTAAACAGGTGCCATAAGCTCTGCATTCTTCTGGTCACAGGCATTGTAGGAGAGCTTTCTGAAGCCCTCATAGTTCACCGGCTCCCACACAAGCTTGTTAAAAAGTCTGCTTTTCTGTGATATTCTTGAACCTAATGAGTACAAATCATTCTGCGCGCTGATTACCTTCGTGCAGGTTGTATCAGGAAAAGAGTTTAAATCCATCCAGTACGGCGTATACCCCATGCTGTGTGCCGCTGAGGCTATTGCCATGGATATCCTGTAATGTCCGAAGCCCATCCTGATGTTTCCGACAATCAGTCCCTTCTCCATGTCAAAATCCGGCTTTTCGGTCTGTACGCCTTTATTTTTCCCAGGCCTTGCGACCACTATGTCCTTCACGCCGAGAATATCTCCTATGTGCTTGTTGTCTCTTATCATAAGCTCATAGTCAACATTGCTGTCATCCCCGAATTTCTTTACATAGCCCTTCTTACCGCGGACGGCTTTCTTATACGTCGCCCTGCTCATCTTATTACCAAAAATAACCTTCGACTTATCCATGCCGCATCTCCTTCTCTATATTCTTAGCTAATTGCAAAACATAAATTTGTCAATACACAACGTCCGGATTTTGCAAACTTCGTTTCGCAATTACCTGATTTTTATCCCATTACATATAATGTCCACCACCTCAGCCAGCGCATCACTGTAGCTTATATGATTCTTTACAAGCACATCCCTCTTAAAGAACTGCTCAAGCGCCGCCTCGAAAATCACCTTCACAATCACGGTGTCTATCTTCCTCACCACGCCTTCATCCATGCCCCGCTTCAGAAGCTCTATGGTCATATCCCACCCGCTCTCTAAGCGTTCTTCAACTCTGGTATAGATTCTTGGATACTTATCCTTCAGTATATACAGCTGAGCAAAATCTATATCCTTATATCCCTCCGGCAAAACCCCAAGAATTGCCTGAAGCTTTTCCATTGTCGTAAGTCCGGCATTTTTCATCACCCGCTCCTCGCTCTCCTTAATTGAGTCGAAGCAGTAATCAACCATACAAAAGACCAGCTCCTGCTTATCAGAAAACACTGCATATATGGTCTTTTTGCTCATGCCGGCTTCCTTGGCGACATCATCCATTGTAAATTTCATGCCTTTTTTGTTAAAAACCGTTATTGTGGCATTAAGTATCTCATTCTTTATATTTGTCTGTGCCATCTCGTATAATCTCCATTTCCCGGCGGCTTTTCATTAAAAAATTCATTGTAAATACAGTTAACGCAATTTATTTCCGCCCATAAACAAACTGCCGGCTTTCTCCATCGGTCATGCCACAACTGGAAACTATTTTCATTGTTTCAGTTTCCTAAATTGTAGCATATTATCCGTTTCACGGCAAGAAACTCATTTTACAATTTTAGTTTCCTGTTTTTATGCACTTTTCACAAATTTATCCGCTTTGTTAATTTTTTATTGGATGTTTTTAGCATTTATCCTCACCTTCAGTGCTTTATATGATATACCATCTCGAACTTTCTTAAAAATAATGGTTAAATAATGCAAGTCATAATCAAACCGCAAAAAAGAGCATGCCGGCCGGCACGCTCTTTTTTAATGTCAGATGTTTAATTTACCTGCACAACATTATATTTGTCTTCAAACTCATGTATAGGAATAGGCTTCGAGAAATAATACCCCTGAAATACACGGCAGCCCATATCTGTAAGCATGTCCACCTGCTCTCTTGTCTCGACTCCCTCTGTGATTACGGTCATATTCATTCTGTTGGAGAGTCTTATAATCTCTTCAAGAATATCCCTGCTTCTGACGGCATTCTCGGTTTCACGCAGGAACTCGCGGTCAATCTTAAGCACATCACTGCATATATCCTTCAGCATATTAAGTGATGAATATCCGCTTCCGAAATCATCTATCTCAATAATAAATCCCGCATCATGCAGCTTGCGTATAACCTCCATATTGTCATTCTCATTGACAACAGCCGTCTCCGTAAGCTCGAGACGGAGATTTTTTATGTCGACCTTATATTTTTCCACAAGACCCATGATAACTTCATATACATCCAGATAGAAAAAATCCTTTGCGGAAATATTTATGGAAATATGCAGATCAGAGCGCCCCAGCTCCGTCCAGCGTCTTAAGGTCTTAACAGCCTCCTCCCATACATACTCGTCAAGCCTGTGTATCAGGCCGCATCTCTCATAACAGTCCACGAACGAGCCCGGAGACATAAGCCCGCTCTTAGGATGTGCCCATCTGACAAGAGCCTCCGCACCATGGCACAATCCATCCGCATCTGTCTGTGGCTGTAGATAAACACAGAACTCATTATTCTCAAGCGCACGGTCGAACTCGGCAATAAGCCTCTTCTGCTCCAGCTCCTTCTCAAGAATCGCCTCATCATAGTAAGCAACAGCCATCTGATAATTACCCTTCATGCACTTAATAGCCATGTTTGCCTTGTCACACATATTGCCTACCGGTTCATTTCTGTCCTTTATGTCATATACGCCTATATATATGAACATCTGGTAATATCCTGTAGAGAATTCCTTCTTCATCGCCACAATATTATCTATAAACTGTGACTCATCAAAATGCTCCTTCGGCATACATAGTGCGAATCTGTCACCGCCTATTCTTCCGACCACCGACCCCGGTCCCGCAAAGCGTGTAATAAGCTCTGCTTCCTTTATAAGAACCCTGTCGCCTACCTCGTCACCATATATGTCATTTATCATCTTGAAATCTTTAACATCCGAACATACCATGATATATTCCGTATCAGGATTGTTCTTCAGCATTTTTCCCGCCCTATTTATAAAGCCATCCCTGTTAAGCACACCTGTGAGCATATCATAGTCTGCCCTATAGGCAAGATGCTTTGTCTTGCTGTGTATTTCCGATATGAACCTGCTGCAGTAAAAAATCAGCGTAGCTATCGAAAATAAAGCGTTTGCCATAAAAATTCCAAGAACATATTTCTCCTCTATATACGGAACCAGATTACATTCTCCGCCAATAAATGCCGTTGATGTCACAACAAGCAGATCTATAACCGCAATACAATGGGGCACATACGTCTTCTGTGTCTGATTGTCAAGGTAAAAGAAATAGTACACTATAGGAACCAGCATCATTCCATATAGTATATATCCATATCCCCAGCCAAGCACAAGTTGACCCAGCACAGCATCGATAAGAATCTCAATGACAAACATAATGATCCATCTTCTTGTATGTCTGGAATAGCATATTCCAAACGCTCCGATCAGATAGAATACCGCAGCAGCAGCACTCTCATACAGCATGATATTTATCTCAAGCTTCATAAAGCATAGCGCCATCACCGCATGCAGCACAGCACATGCCAGGTAAAGAATCCTGCATTCCCTTTGTATATCTGTTACACCTACATATCTGTAAGCATCTTCTTTTACGTCACTTCTATTACCAGACGTCATTCTTTCATCCTCCGCACCCTCTAGACAGGTTAAAATTATTATATTCAAAATATCTATATATTAAACTTATATCCACATTTCGGGCATTCTTTCATATTTTTATACACATAGCCGCATCTGAAGCAGCATATTACATCATGACTCTCCTTAGCCAGATACTTCTCCTTTCTCGAAAACGGTTTTTGTTTCAGATACATGACAAAATCATTCAAGGTCATGGCGTATGCTTCAAGCTCATCCTTAGCAATCACACTTGAAAGCCGGATTTTTGAACCATCGTCAAGATATACTATCACATACCTGCCCATAAATCCAGTGTACGACTCAATTCTTTCAATATTTTCTGCCATTATATGTCCATACGTGTAAAAATTACCATAATATATGGCATCCGGCGTTATAAACATACCCCGTTTTCCATTCTGTTTTCCAGTTGTATCCTCCATAATAACAGGATATTCATACTTTCCAAGGTCAGGTGCATATGAATCCACTGCGCATTCAATATGGTCTTTAACATGTGTATCCACCCTTCCTTCAAGTATCTCCATTGCTGGATAAAAATATAACATATGATTCTCAGACACACCATTTTCGCATAGACTCTTTTTAATGCGCTTTACAAGAAGCTCTGCCTCCTCATTTCTGATTTTCCATAATCTTCCGGCTACATTGTCAAGTGCTGCTGCCTTAATCTCCGGCAGGAACTCTTCTTCCTCTATCATACTATAAAGCTTCTCAAGCTCTTCACCATTATAGTCAAGGTATTCCTTGCAGGCTTCAGCTATACGTCTCCTGTCAAGCTCTGCTATGTTCTCCTGCAATTTACCGGCATATTCCATCTGCACAGCCTTGTCAAAATGACCTGCCTTTACCTTATCAAGCAAATCAACAATATCTTTTCTTGTGACATTTCCTGTTTTCTCCAGAAGCTCATCAAGCTTCCTTCTCTGAGCCGGAGCGCTTTCAGCCTCCTCTCTCATGTTGTACCCTGATTTTCCATCAGAAGCCGTCACTGCACCCGGAGCACTTATACGTTCGGCATTCCTATATGGCTCTTTGTCGGAATTCTCCTCCGATGCTTTCCCATAGCCCTTACGTCTGAACCATTTAACTATGCTGAATGACTTAAATAACACCGCCAGCCTTCGTATCCTTAATTTACGTCTGCTTGACTTTACTGCGTCTTTGTACCGTACATGTGAAGCAGCCTTCCTGTATGTATGAAGCTCCCCGGTTCCGTCTATATCTGCCATTACAGCAGCTTTCTCATGTACAATGTCAAAAACATCCTCTTTGTCCGGATTGCCGGAAACCTTATCTGATATCTGTTCATTCTCATCATCGAATTTTCTTACACCGTTAAGACTTCTGCGGTCATCGCTTATTCCCTTATCGATTCCGTTAAGGTCACTTCTGTCATCGCTTATCCCCTTGTCGATTCCGTTAAGGCTCCTTCTGTCATCCTTTATCCCCTTGTCGATTCCGTTCAGGCTCCTTCTGTCATCCTTTATTCCCTTGTCGATTCCGTTCAGGCTTCTTCTGTCATCGCTTATCCCCTTGTCGATTCCGTTAAGGCTCCTTCTGTCATCGCTTATCCCCTTGTCAATTCCGTTAAGGCTCCTTCTGTCATCCTTTATTCCCTTGTCGATTCCGTTCAGGCTTCTCCGCTCATCGCTTATTCCCTTGTCGATTCCGTTAAGTGACTGTCTGGTTGTTGTTCTGCCTTCATCATTGACGCGGTCAACGTATTTGTTGAAATCACCGTTGACCTCCCGTGTTCCCAGCCTTCCAAGCATCTCCATGTAGTCATTCCCGGCGGTCTTATCGCCATCAAAATCCAGATAATAAACCTCCTCATCCTCAAGCCCGGCTTCCGGAAGTGGGGTGTAGAATATGACACAGGACGGACAGAAGAAGGCGCGCGCAAGCTGTACACGTCCCTCCACTGTGTCGATAACAGGCTTTTCCCTGCCGGAAAAGGATGCCATGTACAGCTTCTCACCGCAGTGAGGGCAGGCATAGCCTACCTTGTAAAAGTTGTGTCCTATTCTTCCTTTTCTGCGCTGTGCCATCGGCAGCTTCTCGAATATGAAGCTCTGGTTATCAAGCTTCCAGGTTGTGCTGTGCCACAGACCTGTCTCCTCCTCTATATCCTCCTCAGACTCAGGCTGTCTGTGTTCGCTCTCAATCGCAAGCTGGATTACATCCTCATACGTGATTCTTGTTCCATCTTTATACCAGAAGCAATGCTGTTCAGTATAGTCGGCTGACACACCATAGGCACCGAACACCGCACCAAAAAGCGTGTTTATCTTCTTATAATCCTTCTCAACCGTTATACCTTTAAGTGCTCCCCACTTTCCGAATGCATAGAGCACAAGGTTAAAAATATTTATAAGACCAGAGCCTTCCTTTATAGGCTCCGGCACCTTCCGGCTGAGCTTATCATCCGAAAGATTGGTAGTCACCCTTCTTGTATCATAATTGAATATAACCGAGCGCTCCTTTCCTGGAAGTATCAGAAAATTACCGGAAATGACAAAATTTCCATTCCACTCAACGGGAACAGAAAGCGTCTTTATCAATTTATTAAAAACAAGGTGCAGCTCTGCCGTGCTCTTTAGTACAATCATTATCTGCCTGCCCTTCCTTCAACCCTTAATATATACAATCTGCCATAATCCTTAAAATACTATAACATGATGTTGGGGTCAAAACATGTGCTATAAACTTAGCATGTATAACGTATTATAT
>OGWY01002569.1_pt1 | contig 12943 bp, 12 predicted proteins | sample 1576121 | NCBI WGS metagenome assembly OGWY01 (sample SAMEA3541543, study PRJEB24748) | human gut metagenome | biome: human gut; feature: human-associated habitat; material: faeces | place: China | collected 2012 | reverse complement strand
TGTCGTCGGATTTACTGGCTGAATCAGTATGGTTTACATCGAGAGACTCAAGCACGCTCATCAGAGTATCATCATTTTCAGATTCAACCACTGCTACATTTATTGTCTTAAACATTTCATCCTTTTCAAACAGATTTCCGAATGCCATATACATAAAGGTGGCGAGCAGCAGTGGAAATGCAAGTGTCCAGAACAGCGTGACTTTCAGGCGGAACATGCTTAGCATGGTGTATTTTGAGTTGTGAAAAAATAATTTTAGTCCATTCATTAATCCCTTAGCTCCTTTCCGGTAATCTCTAAGAATACATCGTTAAGAGTCGGAAGCTGCGTGTACACCTGACCGAAGGACAGATTATTCTGTTCCAGATAATCAAGCACATGGATTATATTGTGGCGTCCGCCACTGAAATAAATCCGAAGCTGTCCGTTTTCAAAGCTGACCTGATATGCATTGTGCAGCTGCTTTAATGAGTCAAGCTGTGCTTCTGACAGGTCTGCAATTTCTACGTTTATTGTCTCTGTATTTTTGATCATGCGCTTTAGCTCATCCTTTGTGTCGAGCGCGAGAGCCTTGCCCTTGTCCATGATGAGTATTCGGTCACAGAGCTGCTCAACCTCCTCCATGTAGTGTGAGGTGTAGATGATTGTCGCACCATCACGGTTTAGTTTTTTGATGCCCTCCAGAATCTTGTTTCTGCTTTGAGGGTCAACAGCCACGGTCGGTTCATCAAAGAATATGAGCTTTGGCTTGTGTGCTATGCCACACGCGATGTTGAGACGTCTCAAAAGTCCGCCTGAGAGCTTCTTTGGCAGAAATTTGCTGTAATCCGCTATGTCCACGAAATCCATTGCTTCCTTTACATATTTTTCGCGGAGCTTTTTGTCACTCACGTAAAGACCGCAGAAATAGTCGATATTTTCATATACAGTCAGCTCGTCGTACACGGCCACATTCTGCATGACCACGCCGATTTCGCGTTTGATATCGTAGCTGTTTGAGTACATTTCCTGCCCGAATACTTTTATATCTCCCTTATCGTATGTGAGCAGGGAAAGTATGCAGTTTATAGTGGTGGTCTTTCCGGAGCCGTTTGGTCCGAGCAATCCGAAAATCTCGCCGGTTTTAACGGTCAGATTGAAATGGTCGAGTGCCACAAGCTCCTTGTAGCGTTTTACAAGGTTGGTTACTTCTATCGCATTTTTGGTTGTATCCATTGAATTGCCTCCATAATGTTGTATTTTTGGTTGCAAGCCTGATATCCGGCTCAATAACAGATTACTATATGGCGTGCCGGAAAGTAAGTGTCAAATGTCACATTCGTATTTATCTTTGGATGAGGCATTGTTGTGTAAAAAATGACATTTGTCATAGTGACGTTTGATGGAATTTGTTGTAAGCTTATTTTACGGAAATGGAGGCTTTTGATGTATAAGATATGTAGTCAGTTTTTAATAGTTCTATCATGCGTGATGCTTATGGTGGTATCCATTCAGGTCGATTACGTCATGATAGCGTGTATACTTACAGGAATAATCGTGTGCACATTTATAGACATGCAGGATGTGCCGCAGATGAGTTCAGCTAACAAGAGCGAAATGGCAGACAGGGCTTTTGATTTGATTCTGGCGGTTTATATTCTGTCCGGATTATTTTTTGCACCATCATTTTTTATGCTGCCGTATGCAGCGATGGTATTCAGGAAGAAAAAATACACGGTGTCGAGGATGGCTGCAGCCTTAGTGGGGATAGCTGTATCGGTGGACTGTATTTTAAAGATAAAACATATAGTACCCGGGATTTTTTTTATCCTGGAGGTTGTACTTCTCATGGCTTTTGCGGTAATGCTTTCGTATTTCACAGAGCTGCTTTTGGGGTATCAGATGAAGCTGCACAGCATGAGAGATGCGTCCATGGAGCACGACATGCTTATGGAGCAGATGAATCACCAGCTTATCGAGAAGCAGAATGCGCAGATATACAATGCCACGCTAAAGGAGAGAAACCGTATCGCAAGAGAGATACACGACAACGTGGGGCACATGATTACGCGCTCTATTTTGCAGGTGGGAGCAATCGGTGTGATAAATACCGATGAAAAGCTTAAAGCGCCTATCGCAGACCTAAAGAGTACACTCGATACGGCAATGGACAGCATGAGAAAAAGCGTTCATGATTTGTACGATGAATCGGTCGATTTGCGTCAAGCGCTTGCGAAGCTTAAGCCTACAGACAGTGCATTTGCATTTTCACTCGAATACGACTGTGAGGATGATGTGCCCAGAGATGTCAAGTATGCTTTTATTGCAATTGCAAAGGAAGCGGTAAACAACGCAGTTAAGCACAGTAACGGCGATGAAATCAGGATAATAGTCAGAGAGCATCCCGCCTTTTACCAGCTTGAGATAATGGACAACGGCACATCGGCTGACGAAAGAAGACTTTCGGGAGAAACAGGAGATGGAATAGGCATAAAAAATATAAAGGAGCGTGTTGCAGCTATAGGAGGAACCATGCGGATAAAGGCAGACGATGGTTTCATGATATTTGTGACGCTCATGAAGAAGTGAGGATATACAAAATGCATAAAAATCAAGGCTTGAAAAAGAAAGGAACAGGACATGAAAATAGTAATAATAGATGATGATAATCTCGTATCACTTTCGCTGAATACAATACTGAGCGCACAGGATGACATAGAGGTGTCTGCGGTTGGAGACAGCGGGCAGCAGGCGGTAAAGCTGTACGAGGAGCATATGCCCGATGTGATGCTCATGGATATAAGGATGCAGGGCATGACAGGTCTTGAAGCAGCAGAAAAAATACTCGGAAAATATCCCGATGCCAAAATACTTCTTCTGACCACATTTTCGGATGATGAATACATAGTAAAAGCAATCTCGCTGGGGGCGAAGGGCTATATACTAAAACAGGCCTTTGAGAGTATTGCCCCGGCACTTAGAGCTGTAAACAACGGACAGACAGTGTTTGGAACACAGATAATGGACAGGATACCACACCTGTTCGGAGCTGATGGTGAAGCTTCATCAGGCACCGGTCAGGCCCGGTTCATTGACGCAATGAAGAGCTATGATATAAGCGGCAAGGAGCTTTCAATCATAGAGCTGGTTGCAGAAGGACTAAACAACAAGGAAATAGCGGATGAGCTGTATCTGAGTGAGGGAACCGTACGAAACTATATCAGTGTCATACTTGAAAAGCTGCAGCTGAGGGACAGGACACAGCTTGCATGCTTTTATTATAAAAGTATGGTATAACATGAAACTTTTTCTATGGTGTGGGACACATATATAGTGAAGGGAGGGATGCAGATTGATTAATAAGGCACAGGATGACTTTTTTAATGAGCTATATGCCTCAACCAATCAGAAGGTTTTAGCGTACATCATTGTAAAATGTGGAAAAACTGAAGATGTAGCAGATATATTTCAGGAAACCTATACAGAGGTTGTTAAAATAATACGAAAACATGGAATATCATATTTTAAGCAGCCGGATGCACTTGTAATGCAAATAGCAAAGAGAAAAATTTTTCGTCATTATAAATTAAAAGAAAAGCTTCGTGGCATTGAGGAAATGAACGATTATAATATTTTGTCGGCAGATGAAAATGATATAGCTGTACAACAGACTTCGTTTGACGATATAGCAATATCAAAAGAAACAGTACAAAGTGTGTTTACATATCTTTCTGCGAAGGATGAACTTACTAAAAAAATATTTTATCTATATTATTATATGGATAAAAATATTTCAGAAATAGCGCTCCTTTTTTCTGTAAAGGAATCAACCATAAAAAACAGATTATATCGTACCCTAAGGGAGCTTAGGCAAAATCTGGATAAGGAGGATTGATGCAGAATGAAAAAAAATGATATTTTTAGACAGGCAGCGCAGCATGAAATGCCTGATATTGAGCAGGTAAGAAAAGAATGTATCGAGGAATTACATACCACTCACAGCTCAAAACGATATCCTGCATATTTTGTTGCGATAGCGGTTGTGACTGTGGTTGTCTTGTGTATGTGTATCACGCCGGTGAGGTCATTTGCAGCCGATATGATTGAACATATTCAGGCATTAATTGATGTTAATAATGGTTCGGCATGTGATCTAGTGTATAGAAAATATAGCGGTCCGACTGTTTATTTGGAAAAAGATGAAACGGTAAGCATATACTCATATACCGGGTATGAGGAGGTATATATTTTGTCGGCGGGGGCAAAAGAAGCTGAAAAACTGGGAGCTATAAGCAGAGACGTTAAGGTGAGCTACAAAGTGCCGTATAGTGGGGAGTATTATATTCTTGATGGAGAAAGTAAGGAGAATATTACAGACCAGGTTATTGTAGAGCATGAGGGAGGCGCAGAAGATAATTTGAAAATTGAAAATTGAATTTTGCCTAATAAATAGAAAAAGTTATAGATTATAGTAAACAATAAAGGATGGAGGATAGAACATGCGTAAAAAAATTATTTCGTTAAGTATAGCAATTACGTTATTATTATGTACAATTTTACATACATCTATTACAGTAAAAGCTGCGGAGGATGAACTTTATCGGTATCGTGAAACATTGGAAAAAATTAATGAAGAGTTAGGTACACATTATTCTTTTCCTACACAGGAACAATTAAAGGCTGAAAATAAGTCGTATAATGATCTAATAAATTTTTATACAAGTATGGGAATAAATGACTTTATAAAGTATGTAAAAAAGGCCTACAGAAATGAGCGTTTAGGTATATATTCTAGATTAAATTATGCTCAAAATATGGAAGATAGTATCTCTACAGTCGCATATGATAAAATTCAAAGATTTTATTATGATTCAAAATGGAATAATTATTTTTATATAGATTCAACATTATATTCGGCTGACGGAAAAGAGCGTTATGCAAGCATTAATCATTATGGATATAATAATAGCACATATCCATGCTATAAACCAACAAGCATGACGCATTCGAAAAGTTCAGATTGCACTGAGGTGACATGCATATTCAAGTGCGTTAAATATGTAGCAAAAAATCTGATAGAAGGAGTTACATGTACATTAAAAGTTACATTTAGAGCTTCCAGTGGAAATGTATATGCAACTACAACAGCATAGATAAATAATTATAATTAGATTTACTATAATTTATGACTGAATTTTAAAGCAGTGACTTGTTTATGAAGTTACTGCTTTATTTAGTGACGTAGTGCAGCGAACGGAGTAGTGAATGTGTGACCTGTGCGCCTTATGGACGTGTGATTAACGTTCTGCCATACTGTTGAAAATTTCTCAATAAGGAAATCTGCCCTTGCAATATACCCTACCGGGGTATATAATGCTCTTGAAGACAGATACCCATAAGGGGTATGGTTAGACATATGCAACAAATGTGGAATGAAGAAAGAAGGGAGGCACCCATGGCAGAAAACGAAACCAAATGCTGTTGCTGCAACCGCAAAAAAGAGCGCTCAGAGAAGGAATATAAGGATCTCATCAACAGACTTAGCCGTATAGAGGGGCAGATCCGTGGAATCAAGCGTATGCTGGATGAGGATTGCTACTGCCCTGACATCATCACACAGGTGGCGGCCGCAAATGCCGCACTAAACAGCTTCAATAAAGTCCTTTTGGCCAATCATATAAAAACGTGTGTGGCAGATGACATAAGAGCAGGCAAGGATGAGACAATAGATGAGCTTTTGAACACACTGCAGAAGCTCATGAAGTAGCATAATAAGAAGGCAGGTATAAAAATGAGTACAATAATCACAATATTAATAATCGCAATAATTGCCGCACTGGTAATTGTGGGCTTAAAGGAGACAATCAAGCATTCAAAGGGCGAGGGCGCCTGCTGTGGCGGTGGAGCCATGAAGGAGGACGAGGAAGCCACAGTACAGCTTACAGGCGAGATAGTCACGAGAGCAGATGTGCACATAGACGGAATGCACTGCATGAACTGCAAGAACTCGGTCACACGCTCACTGCAGAAGATGAGCGGAGTATCGGCAGATGTGGATTTAAAGCATGGCGTGGCACATGTTGAGGCAACCAGAGAGCTAAGCGATGAGGAAATCACATTTGCCATCGAAAGACTGGATTTCAAGGTGACAGGAATTGAGAGATTTTAGAAAAGGCTTCTGAATAGTTAGATTCGAATAGTAGAAAGAAGGAAATACAGACAGTATGAAGCAATATACAGTTACAGGAATGAGCTGTGCGGCATGCTCTGCCAGAGTGGAAAAGGCGGTCTCTAAGGTTGATGGTGTGACGAGCTGCTCTGTCAGCCTTTTGACCAACTCGATGGGAGTCGAGGGAAGCGCGACAGATGCGCAGATAGTGGAGGCAGTAGAGCAGGCGGGCTATGGAGCGAGTCCCAAAGGCACAGCAACAGAATCAGATAATGACAAAGCAAATAACAGCTTAGAGCAGCTAAAGGCAGCGCAGGATGCGCTTGTAGACAGAGAGACACCGAAGCTGCGCAACAGGCTTATAGCATCGCTCATATTCTTAGTTGTTCTCATGTATTTTTCCATGGGACATATGATGTGGGGCTGGCCGTTGCCTGAGTTCTTCAATGGAAACCATGTGGCTATGGGGCTTTTGCAGCTTCTGCTTACAGTGGCGGTAATGGTCATAAACCAGAAGTTTTTTATCAGTGGCTTTAAGGGCTTGATTCACGGCGCTCCCAACATGGATACGCTTGTTGCGCTTGGCTCTGCGGCATCGTTTGGATACAGCGTGTATGCACTTTTTGCCATGACAGCTGCGCAGGTGAATGGCGATATGGATGCGGTCATGTCATATATGCATGAGTTTTATTTTGAATCCGCAGCCATGATTTTGGCACTGATTACTGTCGGAAAAATGCTTGAAGCGCACTCAAAGGGCAAAACAACAGACGCTTTAAAGAGCCTTATGCAGCTTGCCCCAAAGACAGCAACTGTTGTAAGGGATGGCGTGGAGCAGGAAATTTCTGTGGATGCAGTGAAAAAGGGCGATATTTTCGTGGTTAGACCGGGGGAGAATATCCCTGTGGACGGTGAAATAATAGATGGAACAACCGCTGTCAACGAATCGGCACTCACAGGAGAGAGCATCCCTGTGGATAAGCAGCCGAAAGATGCAGTAAGCGCTGCCACAGTGAACCAGTCAGGCTTTATAAAATGCCGCGCAACCAGAGTAGGCGAAGACACCACACTCTCACAGATTATACAGATGGTTTCTGATGCCGCAGCGACAAAGGCACCTATTGCAAAAATCGCTGACAGAGTATCGGGAGTATTTGTGCCGGCGGTTATCACAATTGCAATCATTACAATAATAGCATGGCTTATAGCCGGTGAGACCGTGGGCTTTGCGCTTGCCAGAGGCATTTCGGTGCTCGTGATAAGCTGTCCGTGTGCACTTGGACTGGCAACTCCTGTTGCGATAATGGTAGGAAATGGCAAGGGCGCAAAGAGCGGTATACTCTTCAAGACAGCGGTAAGCCTTGAGGCAACAGGCCGCACACAGATTGTGGCTCTTGATAAGACAGGCACCATAACAAGCGGTGAGCCGAAGGTGACGGATATCGTGCCGGATGAGACATTTTTTGAGGAAACCGGCAATCATGCCGGAGCGCTTCTTGCAATAGCTGCATCAGTCGAGGCCAAGAGCGAGCATCCGCTTGCAAAAGCCATTATGGAGCGCGCTAAAACGGATGAAATCGCTGTTGCAGAGGTGACGGATTTTAGCGCTGTTGTAGGAAATGGTCTGACTGCAATACTTGCAGGCAAAATGATAAAAGCAGGAAATCTTGCTTTTGTCAGCAAATTTGTAAAAGTGTCAGATGATATGCGCGCGAAAGCTGTCGAATTTTCAAAGGAAGGAAAAACTCCTCTGTTCTTTGCCGCAGATGACAGGCTTTGCGGTATCATAGCCGTTGCAGATACAATAAAGGAGGACAGTCCGGAAGCTGTCAGACAGCTTAAAAATATGGGTATCAGAGTTGTTATGCTCACCGGTGACAACGAGCAGACGGCCAATGCCATTGGAAAGCAGGCGGGAGTGGACGAAGTCATCGCAGGTGTGCTTCCGGATGGTAAGGAGGCTGTCATAAGGAAGCTAAAAAAACAGGGCAGGGTAGCCATGGTTGGTGACGGAATCAATGATGCACCGGCGCTCACACGTGCGGATATGGGAATTGCAATCGGCGCGGGAAGTGATGTGGCAATAGATGCAGCGGATGTTGTCCTGATGAAGAGCCGCCTGATAGATGTACCGGCAGCAGTGCGGTTAAGCCGTGCTACATTGACAAATATACACGAAAATCTGTTCTGGGCATTTTTCTATAATGTAATAGGTATTCCACTTGCGGCCGGTTTGTGGTATCCTTTATTAGGATGGAAGCTCAATCCGATGTTTGGAGCGGCGGCGATGAGCCTGTCGAGCTTCTGCGTTGTTACCAATGCCCTGCGGCTGAATCTGTGCAGGGTGTATGATCCTAAGCATGACAGAAAAGCAAAACCAGATAGAAAAGACAAAGCAGATAAACCAAATGAAAGTGAGGAAAAATCAATGACAAAGACAATGAATATCGAAGGAATGATGTGCGGCCACTGCGAGGCAAGAGTAAAGAAGGCACTCGAGGCGCTTGATGCAGTTAGTGAGGCAGCAGTAAGCCATGAGAGCGGAACTGCAGTAGTGACATTAAGCTCTGACATTTCTGATGAGAAATTAAAGGAGACTGTAGAGGCTGAGGACTACAAGGTTACATCTATTCAGTAATCAGTCAGACAGTATAACAATATGAAGAAATATATAGCATTGGTATTGGCTGCAGTGCTGGTGCTTGGGATTTTTACAGGATGTGGTAACAAGGGCAACAAAGAGACAGAGTCACAGACGGATGAGAAAGCCACTGAGTCGGTGAATTCTGCAGAAAATAATACTGAGGACAGTACAGAAAACAGTACAGAAAATCAGAATGTGGCTGACACAGAGCAGCTCACCACAGAAAACGGACAGGAGAGCTCAGTTCTTGCCTGTCCGTCAGTAAACGGTAAGCTACATGTGGAGGGCAGCAAGCTCGTTGATCAAAATAACAACGAGGTGCAGCTTCGCGGAGTCAGCACACACGGTCTTGCGTGGTATCCACAGTATGTGACCAATGATTGCTTTGCCACGCTGAAAAGCTTTGGAGCAAACGTGGTGAGGCTCGCCATGTACACTTACGAAAGCGGTGGCTACTGCACAGATGGTGACAGGCAGCAGCTTGAGACACTTGTGCAAAACGGAGTGCAGTACGCGTTCAACAACGACATGTATGTCATCATCGACTGGCATGTGCTAAACGAGGGCAATCCAAACCGCTACAGTGATGTGGCAAAGACATTTTTTGCCAAAATGGCACAGCAGTATGCCTCATACAACAACGTGATTTACGAGATTTGCAATGAGCCGTGCAAAGGTGCGACCTGGGGAGATGTGAAGTTTTACGCCAGCGAGGTCATTCCGTCAATCAGAAGCTATGACAAGGATGCAGTCATACTGATAGGCACACCTAACTGGAGCCAGGATGTGGATGAGGCAGTCAAGGACCCTGTCACAGGCTATGATAATATCATGTATACACTGCATTTCTATGCCGCAACCCATAAGGAGGACTTGCAAAACAAGCTAAAATCGGCGGCAGACGCCGGACTGCCGATATTTGTATCAGAGTTTGGCATCTGCAGCGACGACGGAAACGGTCAGGTGGACATAGATTCCGCAAACAACTGGATCAGCCTGCTCGACAGCTACGGCATCAGCTATGTGTGCTGGAATCTGTCCAATAAGGACGAAAAATCAGCGCTTCTAACCACTGCCTGCGATAAGACAAGCGGCTTCACCTATGAGGATTTAAGTGATGAGGGCAAGTGGCTGTACGGCGTGCTCACAAGTCATGTGACACAGTAAACACCGGAATATGAAAATATCCGGAGGTAATCGGCTGTACGGCGTGTTCACGAGTTATGTGACACAGGTCTTGAATTAACGAAAAGCCTTAGATGTACGGAAAGCGGCGCACCTGCTAATGCCGGGATAGAAGGTTTCATGCGCTCAGCTGGCATGTACATGGGGCAGATGCAGATACTTCTCCCTGGTGGCAAGTCCGCCGCGGATATGGCGTTCTGACTTGTTGATATCGAGAATGTGACGCGCTTTTGCGGCAAGCTCCGGATCTATGCGAAGCAGCCTGTCAGCATCAGTGATATCCTTGTGCACCGTGGATTTGCTGATGCCAAACTGCTTTGCGGCCTGGCGCACCGTGGCGTTGTTTTCAACTATGTAGTTGGCGATTTCCACCGCCCTTGTCTCAATATATGATTTCAAAAAATACTCCTGCATATTCTGTTGTTACAGTTTATGCAGGAGTATTTTTAATATTACACACAGCTTGTAATTCTATTTATGTTACGCGTATGCGGCTGCGATGAGCTCAATGCATTTGTCATACCCTAGTACAGAGCTGTTGAGCACCAGGTCATAATTTTTCCTGTTGCCCCACTCCTTGTCGGTGAAGTAGCGGTAATTTACCGAGCGCTTTTTATCGACATCCTTCAGCAGCTTTTTGACCTCGTCATCGCTCTTATGGTAGAGCTTTTTTATTCTTGCAGCCTTCTCAGGCTTATTTCCCTCTATAAAAACATTCAGCACATCATCCCTGTCAGAAAGAATGTAGTCTGCGCAACGTCCCACAATAACGCATGGCTCTTTTTGCGCAATATCCTTGATGAGCTTCTGCTGGATATTGAAAATCTGGTCGGAAAGAGAAACTCCTGTGATGTCGCGCCCCACAAATGCATATGAAAAAATACTTCCGGCAGGTGCATATTCGCCCTGGTTTGCGACAATCTGCTCAGAGATACCGAGCTCCTTTGCCACATGCTCAATTATTTTTTTATCGTAAAACTCAATGCCGCATTTTTGAGCAATCTGCTCGCCGATAAAGCGACCGCCACTGCCAAACTCTCGGCTTATAGTGATTATTTTAAAACTCATGATGAAACCTCCCAGCCTATAAAAGTGTTTATTACTCATTATAACGTAATTGCACATAAAATCAAAACAGAAATTTAACAAAATCGCTTGCAGATAAGCACTCCGTAATCTATAATGACATAAGAATACATGTTGCTTTTATGTAATCAATGAGATGGCAGCAGATAACATATGTTATGTTTTTGTTATTGTTTACACCACAGTGTGGCAAACAGCAATTACGTGATGTTTCAAAGATTATAAAACAGCAGCATAGCGAATAAACAATTAGGAGGAAAACATGGATCAGGAAAAGGTCATAGTCATAGACTTTGGTGGTCAGTACAATCAGCTTGTTGCGCGCCGTGTCCGCGAGTGCAACGTGTACTGTGAGATTTACTCATACAAAATAGACATTGAGAAAATCAAAGAAATGAATCCAAAGGGCATCATCCTTACAGGAGGTCCAAACAGCTGTTATGAAGAGAATTCTCCATCATACCGGAAAGAGCTGTTTGAGCTGGGAATACCGGTGCTTGGCATCTGCTACGGTGCACAGCTTATGATGCATAAATTAGGCGGAAAGGTAATCACACCGGAGGTTGGAGAGTATGGAAAGACAGAAATCACATATTCTGCAAACGGCGTGATGTTCAAGGATTTGCCATCAGAATCAGTATGCTGGATGAGTCATTTCGACAGAATTGCAGAAGCAGCACCGGGCTTTGAGGTAGTTGCGCACACTGCAGACTGTCCAATAGCCGCAACACAGAATGTTGAGAAGAAATTATATGCAGTACAGTTCCATCCGGAGGTACTTCACACCAAGAACGGAACACAGATGATTTACAATTTCGTCCGTGGTGTATGTGGATGTGCAGGCACATGGAAGATGGATTCATTCGTCAAAAACACAATCGACGAAATCAGAGAGCAGGTCGGTGACGGCAAAGTGCTCCTTGCACTTTCGGGTGGAGTAGACTCATCAGTACTCGCAGCACTCCTTGCCAAGGCAATCGGCAAGCAGCTCACCTGCGTATTCGTAGACCACGGACTTCTCCGTAAGAACGAGGGCGATGAGGTAGAGGGCGTATTCGGCAAAGACGGTTCGTTCGACATCAACTTTGTCCGCGTCAACGCACAGGAGCGCTACTACAGCAAGCTTGCAGGCGTCACAGAGCCTGAGCGCAAGCGTAAAATCATCGGTGAGGAATTCATCCGTGTATTCGAGGAAGAAGCTAAGAAAATCGGAAAGGTTGACTTTCTTGCGCAGGGAACCATCTATCCGGACGTAGTGGAGAGTGGACTCGGCGGAGAATCCGCAGTCATCAAATCACACCACAACGTAGGAGGTCTCCCGGAGCATGTCGATTTCAAGGATATCGTGGAGCCACTTAGAAACCTCTTCAAGGACGAGGTACGCAAGGTCGGACTGGAGCTTGGATTACCTGATTATCTCGTATTCCGTCAGCCATTCCCAGGCCCGGGCCTTGGAATCCGTATCATCGGCGAAGTCACAGCCGAAAAGGTACGCATTGTCCAGGATGCAGACTGGATTTACAGAAGTGAAGTGGAAAAGGCAGCAAAAGAGTACAAAGAGGCCCACGGCGAGGAACCATCATGGATGCCAAACCAGTACTTTGCAGCCCTTACCAACATGCGTTCAGTAGGTGTCATGGGTGATGAGAGAACATATGATTATGCCGTTGCAGTACGTGCAGTCCGCACTGTGGACTTCATGACAGCCGAAGCCGCCGAGATACCGTTTGAGGTACTTCAGACAGTGATGAGCAGAATTATAAATGAGGTAAAGGGAGTCAATAGAGTATTCTATGATTTGACCAGTAAGCCACCGGGAACTATTGAGTTTGAATAAATCGAGTTGCTTAAAAAAGCCAGTGTTTATGCGGGTTTCAGCG
>OGWY01002567.1_pt1 | contig 12947 bp, 10 predicted proteins | sample 1576121 | NCBI WGS metagenome assembly OGWY01 (sample SAMEA3541543, study PRJEB24748) | human gut metagenome | biome: human gut; feature: human-associated habitat; material: faeces | place: China | collected 2012 | reverse complement strand
CGGGTCGCACGCCCGGTCGACGAGCCGGTCGATGCTCTCGTGGAAGATGCCGTAGGCCACCTTGAAGATGAACAGGCAGATGACGATCGACGCGATGGGGTCGAGGATGGGCACGCCGAGCCGCGCGCCGAGCACGCCCGCAAAGCTGCCGATGGACGACAGCGCGTCGGACCGGTGGTGCCACGCCTCAGCCTTGAGCGACACGGAGCGGATGCGTTTGGCCGCCGCGATCGTGTACCAGTACAGCCCCTCTTTCACGCCGATGGACACGACCGCCGCGATGAGCGCGAGCACGCCGGGGGCAGCCAGCGTCTCGCCGCGGATGATCTTCATCACGCCGGCGTAGCCGATCGCGGCGCCGACGAGCACAAGGATGTTGCCCAGCAGGATGGAGGCGATGCACTCGAGCTTTTCGTGCCCGTAGGGGTGGCTGGCGTCGGCCGCCTTGTGGGAAAAGATCGCGCCGATCATCACGATCAGCGAACCGAGAATGTCGGACGCTGAGTGCACGGCATCGGCCACTATGGCCGACGAGTGCGCCACGATGCCGGCGACGAGCTTGAACACCGTCAGGGCCGCATTGCACACGATGCCGGCGGTGGACACCTGCATGGTCACGCGCTTGGCGTCATCGGGCGCGGTGGAAGTGCGTGTACGCATAAAAAGACTCCTTTCGCACAAAAAAAGCGCCTGTGGGGCATATGAGTCCCACAGACGCGGTGATATCCTGTCTGCTGCGGCGCGGACGCCGCCCGGCCTTTCGGCCTGTCATTAGGAGGGAGTATAGCACGTGCGCGGCCGGCCGTCAAGCGGTATTTTCGGTTTTTTCACCGGCGCAGCCAGTGCACGCCGGCGCGGTGGAGCTTCGTGCCGAGGATGAGCGCGATCTGCACCGGGACGCCGACAAAGAACACGGCCCAGATGTTATACTGCAGGTACTGAAAATAAAACGCCGTGATCGTGCTCCACACGAACAGGGACGAAAACACGCACTGCAGCGTCGTCTCCCCCTCCCAGTGGCGGGAGAAGAGGAACGCCACGGCGAACGACACCGGCACCGCCCACACGAACGCCATCCAGTACATCTTGCCGATGCTGAACTGCGAATACAAAAACACGACGACCGCGACGACCCACACCATCGTCACCCACATGGCGGCGATGAGCACCTTCGACATGAGGTAGGCGTCGTGCTGCTTTTCGCTGCCGGACTCCGTCGCTGCGGCGTATGCGGCCGCCACGCCGCCGTCCGTCAGCAGATCGTCCACGCGCAGACCGTAGAGGTCGGCGATGGTCTTGAGCATCACGACGTCGGGCAGGGAATCGCCCCGCTCCCACTTGGACACGGCCTTGTCGGAGTAATTGAACTGCGCGGCAAACTCGGCCTGAGTCAGGTTTTCTTCTTTTCTCAGCTCGGCAAGGTTGGCGGCGAGCGCGCCTCTCACATCATCCATGCTATGAGTATACCACGCCAGGCGTTCGGCCGCAAGAGGGACGTTTTTACCGAAATCCTGCCATTCTCCCGTTGGTAGAATCGCCTTCTCCCAACGTTTCTACCGCTCGCGCGCACGGAGGATGCATTTCAAAAGTCCTTGCCGTATAATGAAGCCATGAAGAAATGTGATTTTCCTGACGATACGCACGTCAGGCATCACCTGCAAGGGAGATCGATATTCATGAGCAAACAGACCTTCCGCCTGCCATCATGGCGGCGCAAGCCGACCGCAGACGAGACCGCGCCGGACATCGCCGACAGCGAGCTGGTACCCGCGGAGAGCGCCGCGCGCCCGACGCGTCACAAGCACGGCAAGCGCACCTATGTCATCGGCGGCGCGCTGCTGGCGCTGGCGATCGCGGCGGCGATCATCATTCCCGGCGCAGTCGGCGGCGGCGACGATGACGGCGCCGGCGGCGCGAGCACGACGCTCTCCCGCCCGGACGGCGACCCCTCCGGCCAGAGCGCGGAGGACAATATCTATATCACGACCGGCGTTATGGATCAGGAGACCTACCGCTCCGAGACGACCGGCGAGACGAAGGCGAAGGTCGGCTTCATCGACTACAATCAGGCCGTGCACAATGTGCGCGTCGTGACGAGCGACAGCGTCTTTACCGAGGCCATCAGCACGAGCATGTTCGTCAAGCTCGGCGAGCAGAAATACTTCAAGGACGGGGCCATCCTCGTGCGCAAGGCCAGCTCCATCAGCGGCGACACCGCCACCTGGAGCGACCAGATCGTAGCCATCTCGCAGCAGGACTATCAGGATGCCTACGGGCAGGACCCGCGCAACCTGAGCAACTACGTCATCAGCCGCGACACGGTGCAAAACCCGACCATGACCGCCAACGACGACGGCACGTACACCCTCACCTTCGACCTCGAGCCAGCCGGCGCGAGCGCGTACTATCGCCATCAGGTGCGCACGTACAGCGGCGCGGCGAAAAACCCCGAATTCACGGCCGTGCACATGGTCTGGACGATCGACGCCAACTGGGACCTCCTGCAGATGGACACCGTGGAGAGCTACACCGTGTCCATGTCCGGCCTCGGCAGCCTCAACTGCACGAGCACGCTCACCGAGGTGTTCTCGGACTTCGGCGCCGTGACCGACGACCAGACCGAGTTCCAGCACTACCTCGAGACGGAATACGACCCCAACAACCTTGGCAAGCTCTCCGACGGCGGACAGGACACGCAGGCCATCGTGCGCGACTTCTTCCGCCGCACGCCGAACTACAGCATCACGGTCACCGCCAACGGCCAGTCCTACGGCCTGACGGCGCACGTGGACATCGATCAGACCACCTTCCAGGTGCGCGGCAATGTCGCGGGCGTGGATCTCTTCGCGGCCTACAGCAATGAGCGCGTGTACGTCGCCTTCGGCAGCCAGAAGATCGTCCTGCGCGCGAGCGACACGATCGACGCGGCGCGCACGGTCGCGGGCTACCTCGGTGTGCAGATCCCGAACATCTCGCTCGACGCGGCCGGCATGACCGCGCTGACGAAAAACGTCGCCATGCAGCAAACCGACACCGGCATGACCATCCGGCTCAACGACCCGATGATCTCCGGCACCGTCCTGCTCACGGACCCGGACGCCCTGCGCCTGACGCGCGCGGACGTGGCGCTCAACTTCGGCGGCGCGCGCATGCACGTCACCGCCGTGCCGTACTACGGCGGCTTCCAGGTGCAGTCGCTCAGCGGCTACACCGACCTGACCGGCGCGCTGAGCCTCGTGAGCCCCCTCATGGACGCGGCGACCGCCAAAACCGCGACCTTCAACGTCGCGCTCAGCGGGCCGCTGAGCCTCTCGGGCACGGCCACCGTGACCCGCACCTCCGGCGGCTATGACGCCGCGCTCACCACCTCGGTCGACGGCGTGACCGTCACGGCCGAGTACATCGGCAGCACGGTGTACGTCTCGGCCGGGAACATCCACGTCAGCGGCACGGGCAGCGAGATCAAAGACCTCGTCGCCTGGGCGGGCAAGCTCGCCGGGGCAAACGATGCTGCGGCCGCCGGCAACGCCTACGCGCAGTTTTTCCGCGAGCTCACGCCGCAGTCCGCCGTGAACAGCATCCAGGACCTCGCGTGGTCGAATAACGCGCTGCACGCGCAGCTCAACATCGCGGGCAACGCCGTCTCCGCCGCGCTCTCGGCCAACAGCGTGACCGTCACGGCCTCGGGCTGGACGGTGCGCGTGACGATCACCGGCACGTCCGGCTCCGCCACCACGCTCACCCCCACGAGCGGCGATTATGTCACCCTCTCGCAGCTGCAGCCCTTCGCCCCCGTGCTCGAGCGCTATGTCGGCGCGCAGGCCATGGGCATGGACGCGACCGTGAGCGTCAACGGCTACAGCCTCGATACCGATCTCGTGCTCTCGCTCGGCAAGCCCGTCGCGGCGCGCGCCGTGTCGCAGATCCTCGGCCGCGACCTGACCGTCACATTCTGGAACAGCCGCGTGTATATCGACTTCGGCTGGCACCATGTTGAGGCGTCCATGGGCTCGCTCGAGCAGGCGCTCTACGCCGTGCTCACGATCACGCCGGGCATCGACCGCCAGACCGTGCAGAACGCCATCGAGGCCTACACGTACTTCTTCGAGCACCTGTCGTTTGCGAATGTCGTCGGTGCGATCTCCGCGTTCGGCTATGCCGACGGGGCGCTGAACATCACGGCGAACATCGCGGCGTCGCCGCTGTATATCTCGCTCACGCCGAGCCAGATCACGCTGCGCACGCAGGTCGATTCGGCCACCCTCGCCGTCACGGCCACGCCGGGCAGCGCCTACGCCTCCGCGCCGGATCTGACGCCGCAGGGCGGCAGCTACCGCAATCTCGATGATTTCCTCGCCCTGTTCGGCTGAGCAGGCGCAGCGCATAAAGCTTTGCCCCCGCAAGTCTCCCCCGCAAAGTTTTATCCCAATCGTACAGCAAGCCCCCGGACATTTCGTCCGGGGGCTTTGCCGCATTCTCCTTCGGTCTTCTAAGGAGTTTGACGTGCCTGACAGTCTCCGGTTCCTTACGTCACCCAACAGTTCTTGACAGAAAATGTTTGTGCTGTTAATATTAAAGTTATCGACACGTACATATAACTGTTCGACAGTGGAAAGGCCGGTTGAAATACAAGCTATGGATCGATACACCGTTTTGGGTTTCCTGATTTCTTTGGCAATCACACTCGTTGCTTATGGCACGTTTCCCCTTGTCTTTGCTCTTTTAAGAAAAACACCGATTTCCAAGAAAAAATATCGAATATACTGCTATGTCGTGAACTTTCTGGTTTGGACTGCTCTTCTCATTTCCGACTTGAGCAAATCCGCCGCCCCATACATCCTGTGGACCACTATCTTTTCAAACACAGACGCGCCGCTACTCCCCAACGTAACCACAATTTCTCCGCAAGCGTTTGCTTCGCCGACACCCCCTACTGAAATTGACACGACTGTCCCGCCGCCTATTTTATTTTGCAGGAAGTGTGGGAACAAGCTCGATGTAGGCAGCAAATTCTGCAGTCAATGCGGTCTTGAAATTCTCAAGGAGGATGAAGAAATTGCGGTGTCCAAAATGTAATACTGCGTTGCCTGACGACAGCGTATTTTGTCAATATTGCGGAGCGCATATTGAGGCAGACACGCAGAATTGCCTCTCCGAGTCTGTTTCTATCGACGTTGCAACACCACCGGACCTCAGTTCACAAAAATGTTCCCGCAGACGCATCCAGAACCTGAAAGTCCCAAAATTTCTATTTCCGCTTCTATCGGTGATTTTCTTCGTATCCACCATTGCCGCTTTAATCTGGGGCATACAGACGACCTCTGCGCTGGAGACGCAGCTTGCGCAGAAAAGTGCAAAAGTGGACCAGCTTCAGGAAGCAACGAGTATGTATCATACGCTGAAAGACGCGCTGACTAGCGGCACATATGGCTACGCCTCAAATAATTTCAGGGTAGACGAGGGTATTGTTGTTTTAGACAAAAATGACCCTTGCAAGTTCATTACTCTCACGGCTAATTTTGGTGCGGATGTCACGATCTCGACCGATCGTGCAGGTTCCGGTGCTGATATTTCTTTCACGGAAGATAAGTGGTACGGCAGCACAACGAGCCTGCGTGTGGAACGAAAGACCAACGAGTCGTGTGCAAGAACCTTAGTTACCAAGGTCACGTTTTCCAATAGCGTGAACAAACAAACATTTTGCGTCCTTGTGGTCACACCGTGACCCTCTGCTCCTGCAAGCGCATGCGCTGCGGTGCAAACCTCTTTTTCAAAAAAGCAGCACTTTTTTGACAGAAAGCCCTCGGACATTTCGTCCGGGGGCTTTCTGCATCCTCTTTTTCTCCTGCTGCGCATTCAGTGCACGCTCGCCTGCTTCTGCCGCAGGCTCAGGCAGTCGGCGATCATGGCGATGAACTCCGAGTTCGTCGGCTTGCCCTTGATGTTCGAGACCGTGTAGCCGAAAAACTTCTGCAGCGTCTCAATATCGCCGCGGTCCCACGCGACCTCGATCGCGTGCCGGATGGCGCGCTCCACGCGCGAGGGCGTCGTGTTGAACTTGCGTGCGACCTCGGGATAGAGCACCTTCGTCACGGAGTTGATGATGTCCATGTCGTCGATGGTCAGCAAGATCGCCTCGCGCAGGTACTGGTAGCCCTTGATGTGCGCGGGCACGCCGATCTCGTGGATAACGTCGGTGACGACGCTCTCGAGCGAGGGCTCGGGCTCCGCCGCAGCGAGCTGCGCGCCAGCGCCGCCGGTGCGCTGATGCGGCCGGGCCGTCTGGCGGATGCGCTGCACGAGCAGCGGCGGATCAAACGGCTTTTGCATGAAGTACGTCGTGCCGAGCTCCGCACACTCCATCAGCACCTGATCGTTGCAGATCGCGGAGGTGACGATCACGCGCGACGATGCATTTTTCGCCCGCAGATGCGTCAGCAGGGACAGGCCGTCCAGATTCGGCAGCACGAGGTCGAGCACCACGACGTCGGGCTGAAATTTGGTGATGAGTTCTTCCGCGCGCAGCCCATTGTCCGTCTGGGCGACCAGTTCCATGTCCGTCTCCTGGCCGATGGCCTTGGAATAGGCCGCGCGGTACTGTTCGCCGGGGTCGGCGAGCAGAACACTGATTTTCGTTTCCATAACTTTCTCCTCCGCAAAAATTCAGGCTTGCGGTCAGCTCTCTGCCAAATCGCTCGTTTCCCCTGTCTTGCGAGGATATTTTACCATATCTGGAATGCGAGAACAATGTGATTTTTGGCGAATTGCTCTAGTTTTCTGTTGACATAATCCGATAATAGCCGTCGAAAGATACAATTTTTCGAAGTATATCGAGAAATATCGCCTGCATTCGACAGGCAGAATGTGTCGAACGCGCCTTGCGTTATGTAAACCGATATTCCGACACATGTCATATCATCTCGACGCTGCCCGCCACGCTGCGCGCGGCGCGGCACGAAACCCGCCGTGTGGGATGCGGCGCTGTCGGAAATGCGGCGCACGGCCGGACGGGCTGCCGATCTTCTGAACGGCCGGCCGAAAAAATGGCTTGGCCGGCCCCGCTTGCTGCACTTGCTTAACTTTCCGCCCACTGGAGGCAGTGCATATCCGGACCGCGCGAGGTGCGAAAAAACGTGCATGGAAGTGTTCTTCCATGCACGTTTCGTGTTCTGCTTGGTTTCCGGCGGCTCAGCCGTGCTGGCCGTGGGCCGGGTAGTGGATGTGCAGCAGCTCGTGGGCGCGGCCCTGGAGCAGGGTGTCGTAGACATAGCCCAGGTCGGGGTTCTGCTGTGGGATGCGCAGGGCGCAGGCTTCGTCTGCCTTGAAGATGGCCTCGGCGCGCTCAGCCTTGCGCTTGTTGCAGGCGGGGGGCTGGCCGCCGCCGCCGATGCAGCCGTTCGGGCAGGCCATGACCTCGATGAAGTCGAACTGCTCCTCACCGGACTCGACCTTGGCGATGAGCTTGTCGGCGTTGGCCAGACCGTTGGCCACCGCGATGCGGATGGTCAGGTCGCCGGCCGTGACGGTGAAGGCCTTGATGCCCTCGAGCCCGCGCACGCCGCACTCGGCAATGGTCTGCAGGGTATTGGGGCTGGCATCGTCGAGCACGCGGCGGATGACGGCCTCGGTCACGCCGCCGGTCACGCCGAAGATGACGCCGGCGCCGGTGTAGTCGCCGAGCGGGGCGTCGGGCTCCTCGTCCGGGAGGTGGGCAAAGTCGATGCCGGCCTCCTCGATCATGTCGCACAGCTCGCTCGTCGTGATGACGAGGTCGATGAGCCGCTCGCCGTCCTTTTCCAGCTCGGGGCGCGCGGCCTCGAACTTCTTGCCGGTGCAGGGCATGATGGCCACGGAGTAGACGTTCTCGCCCGCAAACTGCTTGCGGATGAGCGAGCCGAACATCGCCATCGGGCTGCCGCAGGTGCTCACCTGGGGCATGAGGTGCGGGTGGCGGTGCTCCACGTGCTGAATCCAGCCGGGGCAGCAGGAGGTAAACATCGGCAGCTTCGCGCCGGTCTTGACCTTCTCAAGAAACTCTGCCGACTCCTCCATGATCGTCAGGTCGGCCGTGAGGTTCGTGTCGTATACCACGTCGACGCCGAGGCGGCGCAGCGCGGCGACGAGCTTGCCGGTGCAGGGCTCATTAGCGGGCAGACCGAAGCGCTCGGCCATGCCGACACGCACGCTGGGCGCGTACTGCACGACGACCTTGCGGGTCTGATCCTGCAGCATCGACCAGAACTTTTCGGTCTCGTTGCGGATCGTGATCGCGCCGGTCGGGCACACGGCGGCACACTGGCCGCAGCCGACACAGTCGGTATCCTTGAGGGTCTTGCCGAAGTCGGCGGAGATGTGCGCCTTCTTGCCGCGGCCGCTGAAATCGACCGCACCGATGTTTTGAATTTCAGCGCAGGTGCGCACGCACAGTCCGCACAGGATGCACTTGCTCGGGTCGCGCACGATGCTCGGCGACGAGAGATCCATCGGCTCGGTGCAGTAGGTGTTGGGCTCGAAGCGGTGCGCGTCCACATGGTAGCGGCGGGCGTACTCCTGCAGCTTGCAGCGGCCGCTCTGGTCGCAGGTCAGGCAGTCGGCCCGGTGGCTGCTCATGAGCAGCTGCAGCGTGGTGCGGCGGCTGTCGAGCACCTGTTTCGTGTGGGTGTTGACGACCATGCCGTCGCGCGGCTGCATGGAGCAGGCCGCGTCCATCTTGCCGCGGTCGTTCTCGACGAGGCACAGGCGGCAGCCGCCGTAGATGGACAGGTTTTCACAGTAGCAAAGCGAGGGGATGTCGATGCCGTTGTTGCGGGCGACCTCCAGCACATTGCGCTCGGTCGTGAACGGGCAGGACACGCCGTCGATGATCATTTTCTTTTCAGCCATGGTTCACGCCTCCTTGATCGCACCGAACGGGCAGCCGCTCTTGCAGGTGCCGCACTTGATGCATTTATCCGTGTCGATGTGGTGCGGCTTTTTCAGCTCGCCGGTGATGGCGCCGGCCGGGCAGTTGCGCGCGCACTTCGTGCAGCCCTTGCAGATGGCCGGGTCGATGACATACGTCGTCAGGCTGCGGCAGCTGCCGGTGCGGCACTTCTTGTCGAAGATATGCTCGCGGTATTCGTCCTCGAAGTTCGCGAGCGTGGACAGCACCGGGTTCGGCGCTGTTTTGCCGAGCCCGCACAGGGAGGAGTTCTGGATCATCTTGGCGAGGGAGCGCAGCTCCTCAATGTCGCCGGGGCGGCCGTTGCCCTTCGTGATCCGGGTGAGAATGTCGAGCATACGGGTCGTGCCCTCACGGCACGGGGTGCACTTGCCGCACGACTCGTTGCAGATGAAGTTCATGAAAAACTGCGCGATGGACACCATGCACGTGTCCTCGTCCATGACGACGAGGCCGCCGGAGCCGATGATCGCGCCGGCTTTTTTCAGCGAGTCAAAGTCCATGGGCAGATCCATGTGCGCCTCGGTCAGGCAGCCGCCGGACGGGCCGCCGATCTGCACGGCCTTGAACGCTTTGCCGTTTTTGATGCCGCCGCCGATGTCGTACACGACCTCGCGCATCGTCGTGCCCATGGGCACTTCGATCAGGCCAGTGTTGACGACGTTGCCCGTGAGGGCGAAGGCCTTCGTGCCGGAGCTGCCCTCCGTGCCGACGGACTTGAACCAGTCCGCGCCCTTTTTGATGATGTCGGGCACGTTGGCAAACGTCTCGACGTTGTTCAGGCAGGTGGGCTTGCCGTACAGGCCCTTGTCGACGGAGCGCGGGGGCTTCGTGCGCGGCATGCCGCGGTTGCCCTCGATGGACGCGGTCATGGCCGAGCCCTCGCCGCAGACGAACGCGCCCGCGCCGCAGTTGATGTGCATGTGGAAGTTGAAGCCGCTGCCGAGGATGTTGTCCCCCAGCAGGCCCAGCTCCTTGGCCTGCTCGATGGCGACGGTGAGCCGGTGCACGGCCATGGGGTACTCGGCGCGGACATAGATGTAGCCCTCGGTCGAGCCGGTGGCCACGCCCGCGACGATCATGCCCTCGATGACCTTGTGCGGGTCGCCCTCCATGCAGGAGCGGTCCATGAAGGCGCCGGGGTCGCCCTCGTCGCCGTTGCAGACGATGTACTTGACGGGCTCTTCGGTGTGTGCCGCGACCTGGGCCCATTTCTTCCCGGTCGGGAAGCCGGCGCCGCCGCGGCCGCGCAGACCGGAATCGCTCACGGCCTGGACGATCTCGTCCGGCTGCATCTCGAACAGGGCCTTGGCCAGCGCGCCGTAGCCGCCGATGGACAGGTACTCTTCGATGGATTCCGCGTCGATATGGCCGCAGTGCTCGAGCACGCGGCGGGTCTGCTTTTTGTAAAACGGGATGTCTTCCTGGCGCTCATACAGCTCGCCGTTCTGGTGATAGCCCAGGCGCTCGATGAACTCGCCGCCGAGGATGGTCTTCTGGATGATCTCCTCCACGTCGCTGACCTGGCACTTCGTGTACAGCCAGCCCTCCGGCTCGATGCGGACCAGCGGGCCCATCTCGCAAAAGCCGTGGCAGCCGGACTTTTTCAGGCCGATGGCGTCGGCATGGTGCTCGGTCAGGGACACCTCGCACGGGATGCCGAGCTCGTCCATGCGCTTTTTGAGCTCGTGGTAGACGTTCAGGTTGCCGCCGGCGACACAGCCCGTGCCGCAGCAGACGAGAATTTTACGTTTTTCCGCGTCGCGCGCGGCCATGTAGTCGGCCTGCAGGGCGCGGAACTGCTCCAAGGATTCGATTCTCTGACGCATTACGCACCCTCCTTTGCACGCAGCTCCTCGATGAGATCCACGGCCTTGTCGGGGGTCATGGCCGGGTGCACCGTGTCGTTGACCATGACGACCGGGCTCAGACCGCACGCGCCGAGGCACGACACGATCTCGATGGTGAACAGGCCGTCGTCCGAGGTCGGCTTGCTCTCGCTCAGACCGGTGGCGTCATAGAGGGCCTGCAGGACGTTGCCGGACTTGCGCACGTGGCACGCCGTGCCGCGGCAGACCTTGAGCACGTACTTGCCCTTCACGTCGAGCGAGAAGTTCTCATAAAACGTTGCCACGCCGTAGATCTTCGACTCGCTGATGCCCACCTTGTCCGCGATGTAGCGCAGCGCGTCTTTCGGCAGATAACGGTATTTCCCCTGCACGTCCTGCATGATCGCAATGATCTGCGAGGCGTCGCAGGCGTGATCTGCGAGGACCTGGTCGATGAACTTGTAATCGATTTGTTCCATAATTTCGATTCCCTTTCCAACAAATTTGCACTGGCCGGCTCCTATTCCGGCCGGATGCAGGATTCCCTGCTCCCTATCATACAATATCTATGAAAATTTTTCAATGCCCAGTCCCGTCGTTTTGATAACGACAAACTGCGAGAATTTTTCACAATATGTTCCACTTTTCAACCACTGTGCATCTTTGGGAAAAACCGCCGCAAATGCTTGACACGTCTGCGTTCCCATGTCATAATTGAACCAAACTATGCGCCCGCGCCGCAAGCTGTGCTTCCGGCCCGGCCGCCGCCGATCCCGCACCGAATCTGACACCGAATCGCCCATGAGGTGGAAGGCTGCGTGCGTGCACTGCTGCACCGCCATGCCTTTCGGGCATGGCATTTTTTGTCTCTTCCGGCGGGCGGCAACACGAAAAGGAGAGATCTGCAATGACCCATCTGCGCAAACTCACGGCGGTGCTGCTGGCCGTCATCATGGTGTTCGCCCTCGCCGCCTGCGGCCAAAAGGACGACACCGCCGCCGTCGACAAGGACCTGACCGTCAACGTCGTCTCGCTCAACGGCACGACCGGCTTCGGCATGGCCAAGCTCATGGCCGACAGCAAGGCCGGCAATGCCGCCCTGAACTACAACTTCACCGTCGAGACCGACCCGAGCAACGCCACCGCCGCGCTCGTCAACGGTACAGCCGACATCGCCGCCCTGCCGACGAACGCCGCCGCCGCGCTCTACAACAAGACCGACGGCGCCGTGCAGGTGCTCGCGCTCAACACGCGCGGCGTGCTGTATGTCGTGACCGACGGCACGGAGAGCATCACGTCCTTTGCCGACCTGCGCGGCAAGAACGTCTATGTCCCCGTGCAGAACCCGACGTTCATCTTCCAGTACCTGTGCGAGAAAAACGGCCTGACCGTCGGCACGGACATCACCATCGACAACACCTATGCCCAGCCGGCGGAGCTCAACACGGCGCTCGCCTCCGGCGAGGTACACATCGCCGTGCTGCCGGAACCGATGGTCACCATCGCCCGCGCGGCCAACCCGGACCTCACCGCCGCGCTCGACCTGACCGCCGAGTGGGACAATGCAAACTTTGACTTTCCATTCATGAGCTTTCCAAGCCTTACCGCTTTTTCCTTAAACTGACTTGTCATTTTACCTGCTGCCCCTGCACTTATTTAGTTTCATCCTTACAGTGTGCGCGGCATGATGAACAGTCGCCGCTGCACGCATCGCCAAGTCCACTTTCCTTATGTTTGGCTGACACCCATAAAAATAAAACTACTACAGCAAACAGAATAACTGCTCCTAATATTATATTAATTATCTGTGACATAATAATCCTCCATTCTTACATTTTGTTCTACTTTATTCTTGCTTTTCCTATCTGGTCAGTGAGTGAAAGCAGCATATTTCTTAACAGATTACGGCTGTCTTTATCAAGACTTGCATACTGTTTTATGACTTCTCTTGTACTTCTGAACCTGTCTGCTGTTATATCAGAAAGATTTCTTGCACCACATGCCGATAACAGTCCAAAAAGCGTTTCCACAAACTCAGCCCTTTTTTCATTGTCAACGCTGTTAATCCAGTTGCTGAATGCCCTGTTAAGCCTTCTGCTCTGAGCACTCAGCCTTTTAGCAGTCATCATACTAGTTCCTGACACCTGCCACGACATTGCATCATGCTGCATAATTCC
>OGWY01002558.1_pt1 | contig 12959 bp, 8 predicted proteins | sample 1576121 | NCBI WGS metagenome assembly OGWY01 (sample SAMEA3541543, study PRJEB24748) | human gut metagenome | biome: human gut; feature: human-associated habitat; material: faeces | place: China | collected 2012 | reverse complement strand
GCAATACGGTGCTGACGGTGTGCGTATGGGATTGATGATGGCGGCGCCTGCCGGAAACGACATTCCTTTTGACGATGCGTTGTGCGAGCAGGGACGTAACTTTAACAATAAGATATGGAATGCTTTCCGTCTGATTAAAGGATGGACGGTTGATTCAACTATCGAACAGCCCGAAGCGGCAGCCACAGCTGTCAAATGGTTTAAGATGCAACTGGACAAGACGATCGCTGAAATGGACGATCTGTTCGGCAAATACCGTTTGAGTGAAGCAATGATGGCTGTTTACAAACTCTTTTGGGATGAGTTCTCTTCTTGGTACTTAGAAATGGTTAAGCCGGGTTATCAACAGCCTGTTGATAAGTCAACTTACTTATCGACACTTGGCTTCTTCGATGCTCTGCTTCGCCTGCTTCATCCGTTTATGCCCTTTATTACAGAGGAGTTGTGGCAAGCGTTGGAGCCGCGTAAGGAAGGCGAGAGCTTGATGGTCGCACTGATACCGGAGGTTGCTCCTGTTGATAACTTATATCTGGAAGATTTCGAAATTGCAAAAGAAATTGTGGGTGGAGTGCGTACGATACGTCTTCAGAAAAATATACCGAATAAGGAAGCATTGGAATTGCAGGTATTGGGTGAACACAACGATCACTTCAACTCCGTAATTGCCAAGATGTGTAATTTGTCGTCTATCATCCGTACGGAAGAAAAAGCGGCCGGTTCTGCTTCCTTCCTGGTGCGTACGACGGAATATGCTGTCCCATTGGGTAATATGATCAACGTGGAGGAGGAACTGGCTAAGCTTCAGGATGAACTGAAATACCAGCAAGGCTTCCTGGCTTCTGTCATGAAAAAGTTAAGCAACGAAAGTTTTGTAAGCAAGGCTCCGGCCAAAGTCATTGAAATGGAACGTAAGAAACAGGCCGATGCAGAAAGTAAAATCAAGTCTATCGAAGAAAGCATCGCGGCTTTGAAGAAGTAGGTTTCAGAAATATAACCAGATGAAGTATTTCTTCTGGTTGGCCTTATGTTATTGACGCAAACTACTGTCTTGTTGAATGCAAACAATGAGACAGATAGTTTGCGTTCTGTTTTAATGGCTCTTCCTGCCGGAGAAAAGATGGAGGAAGCGGTTGGGGGAGTTGACTTTGCGACGATATGAATTAATTATTGCAAAGTATTCTATTTTCTTTCCAAATGTTATCGTGCACACTAAAAAAAGATTATATTTGCTGTCATAATATACAAGCACATAATTTTAATTTAATATCATGGAGAAATCAAGAAGATCTTTTTTTAAGAAAGGGCTGGCAGGAGCTATCCTGTTGGGTACGGCAAGCGTAGCAAAGGCCGGATTGCCCGATCCCCTGAAGCCTAAGGCAGCTAAGGCCGTAAATCCTTTTCATTTGGGTATGGCCGGGTATACATTTGTAAACTTTGACTTGGAAACTACGTTAAAAACTTTGCAGCGTCTGGATATTCATTATCTTTGTATCAAGGATTTTCACCTGCCGTTGGATAGCAATGACGATCAAATCAAGGCTTTCCATGACAAATGCGCTTCTTATGGTGTGACTGGATATGCTGTCGGTCCTATCTATATGAAGAGCGAGGCTGAAATAGATCGTGGTTTTGAATATGCGAAACGAGTAGGCGTGAAAACGATTGTCGGCGTACCGAATTACGAACTTTTGCCCTATGTGGACAAGAAAGTGAAAGAGTACGACTTCAATTATGCGATCCATTTGCACGGACCCGATATCAAGACTTATCCGGATGCAACGGACGTTTGGGAACATACGAAAGATTTGGACCCGCGTATCGGTATGTGTCTGGATGTTGGTCACGATCTTCGTAACGGTTGTGATCCTGTTGCCGACTTGAAGAAATATCATACCCGTGTGTTCGATATGCACATTAAGGATGTGACGGATTCTTCAAAGGCTGGACGCGGCATTGAGATCGGGCGCGGAAAGATCGATTTCCCCGCATTGATTCGTATGATGCGCGAGGTGAACTATACAGGAATGTGCAGTCTTGAGTTCGAAAAGGACATGAAAGATCCTTTCCTCGGTATCGCAGAGTCTATCGGCTATTTCAAGGCCGTTAGTGATATGGCATGATAAGAATTATGATTTATGATTTGTGATTTATGATTTATGAAGCACAAGTTGTGAAGCATAATTCATAAATTATAAATCATAAATGTAAAGATGAGAACAACGTTGTATCTATTGATGACCTGCCTGTTTTCGGCGTGCAACACCATTGAATATATTGGAATAGAAACTTATAATCCGGCCGAGATTACTTTCCCGAAGAATGTCGACAAGGTTTTGATTGTTAATAACGCCGTTCCCCAGCCCGACGATGTCGGCTATACCTATAATTTATATGGAACTGTGCAGGACACGGCCCGTGCCCATGCGGATAGTGCTTTGTATGATGCCTGCCATTCCTTAGGCAAATCGATTGTGGATGTCTCTTTCTTCAATGATGTTCTTCTCTATCATGATGGCACTCGTCAGGATACAAAATATTTGGTGGATGAAAAGTTGACACCCGAAACGGTGAAAGAATTGTGCCGGGAGACAGGGACGGATGCTGTTATTTCGCTCGATCGCCTGTTGTTCCGGATGGAAAAGGATGTTGTCGCTTTTGCCGAAGGCTTTGTCGTGGGAGGAGTCGATATCGAGATTACTGGGGTCGTCCGTGGTTATCTTCCCGGACGGGATAATCCGTTGGCTACTGTTTACGTGCAGGATAGTGTTTTCTGGTCTGAAAGTGCGGATAATATGGAGTTGTTGAAACTTTATTTACCGTCGCCGGATGAAGCTTTACGGGCTGCTGGGCAGTATATTGGTAGGAAGGTTACTCCGAACTTTGTTCCTCATTGGGATAATGAAAGCCGTTGGTTCTATAAAGGTGAAGGGGCGCGTTGGAAAGAAGCGACCGCCTATGCCTTGTCTGACAAATGGGAGGAAGCGGCTTCACGTTGGAAGCATGTGTATGAAAATTCTTCACGTTGGAAAGAGCGGGCAAAGGCTGCATCGAACTTGGCTTTGTTTTATGAAATGAAGACTCAGTTGAAGGATGCCTATGACTGGGCTGCTAAATCTTACGAGATTTTTAATAATAAAAAGGGCGAAGATTATAATTACACGAAAATGCAACGGCTGTATGTAGAGGCTCTTGGCAAGCGTATCCGTTCAGATCAGAAACTAAATAAGCAATTTGGAGAATAATAATCTTATATTCTCTGAATTATTATTACTTTTGGCAGACGTTTCGAATAAAGAATAAATAACTAAGATATGAGTGCAAATAATGCAAAGGTTCAGGCTGTCATAGAAACGACTTTCAATTCGGCCATCAATAAGCTTGCTGCGAATGAAGCTGGCAACTGTTACAGCGATTTATATGTGCAGGTAGATGCTGAAAGTGGTGAATTGCTTATTTATGATGAAGAGGATGTGCTGGTTGAGAAGACAATCATTTTCGATTGGGTGAATACGGCATGTGATGATGATCAATTTACTCAACAGGTTGCTGCAACTTTGAAAGCTGTGCTTGCCGTTCTGGTTACAAAAAAAGTTTTTGATAACCCTTGTTTTCTGAAACCGTTCTCGGTAAGCCTGACTGACGAGGATTTCTCTGTCATTGAGGAACTTCTGTTCTTGGACGATGAAAATCTTCGTTTGGATGATCCTCTTTTAAAAGATTTGGATGCAGATTTGGATGATTTTTTAGCAAAACTTCTTTCAGATGTCAAATAAACATATTATATTTGCGCCCGCATTCAGGAAGTAAATGTTGCCGAAATAGCTCAGCTGGTAGAGCAACGCATTCGTAATGCGTAGGTCGCCGGTTCAAGTCCGGCTTTCGGCTCACAAAATCAAGCAGTTATCTTTTTAGGTAACTGCTTTTTTTATGGTGTTTTCTGTGGTTTTCGTGGTTTGTTTAAACCGATGTTTAAACCAGCGTTTAAACCATGAGTACAACAGTCAATGTCGTATGTTACAAATATAAAGTGTTGAAAAACAATGAATCACCTTTGATGATTCGTGTTTGTAAGGATCGAAAAATGAAATATCAAAGTCTTGGTATTTCCATATTGCCTAAATATTGGGACTTTAAAGCCAACAAACCAACTTCTAAATGTCCAAATAAGGAGTACATAGAAAGGTTAATAGCGGAGAAAGTAAAAGTCTATACAGATAAGGTTATAGAGTTCAAATCACAGGAAAAAGAATTTACTGCGACTTCTTTAATGGAGAAGGTGAACAAACCAGTAAAGCGTAAAACTGTGCAAGAGGTCTTTAACCAGTATATTCAAGAACTTGAATCAGCAAATCGTTTACGTTATGCGGATATGTATAAATGTACTATGCATTCTCTTATAAAATTCAACAAGCATTTGGATATTCCTTTTTCTGATATGGATACAATTTGGTTAAAGCGTTATGGACAGTCTTAAAGAGATCAGGTGTCAATACCTTTTTAATCTGTGAGGCTTTAGGGCGCAGTTCAGAGAGAGTAACCCAAGCTGTAAAAATGACTATTGATAAAATGTTTTCTGACATTTAAAATTCTCTATACATTATTGTATATATTCCTTATGATCCGAAACCTTTGGTTTTCTGCTACTTTGTTCGGAATCTGTCTGTTCTAAAAGAGTAACTGGTCCGGAACATGCCATAAACTATTTCGAAAGTCATAGTAAACTAATTCAAAATAATACTGCATATTATTTATATGTAGTTACTATCTATCGCGAATATGTAGTAACTACTAGTTGATGATAGATAGTACTACGTATAAGCAACAGGTAGTAACTACCAATAGATACTTTACTATATGTTCTGATTTAGTTCTTGGGGTGTTTTGACTTAGTTGATGGCATGAAACGGGTTAGTTGGCTGCTTGCCTGAGAGAGGTTTCAGGTAGTGCCGGTAAGGTATCATGTATAACTTTGGCTGTTTACGTTTCTGATATTCTTTGTTTTTTCCTTCGAATCTTTACTATCTTTGCAGGCAATTTATCTTACACAGACAAAATAAATGAATGAGACCATATTAAACGGTTTATTAAATCTATTTGCTATTTTCGCTTCCTCCGTGCGGATTGAAAGGGAGCAGGCAAGTCGTGCCGTTCATTCTTATCTCTCCAGCCACTTCGGGGTACGTTCCCATAAAGGGTATATTGAACTTTACAACGCATTGCGCGATATGTATGACGATTCGCTCTTTGTACTGGACAAAGAGCAGATTGTTCGGAATATATGCGAACAGATGAAAGTAAAGTTGAGAGCCGAAGAACAATTGCTTTTGCTGATCCGTTTCGTGGAGTTTGCCTATACGAACAGTGAGGAGGCGGATCAACATCTGGCTCTGTTCCGCCTGGTAGCTGATATTTTTTCGATCCCTCAGGAAGAATTTGACGATGCGCTTGCCTTTATCACAGGGCAAACTTCTTTGTCTTTGCTGACGATCAGCGGAGAGGAGGAGGCGGAGGTCAACCATATCACGCGGAAAGGGATGGAAGGGTTCATCCGTGTGCTCTATATCCGTCGCTTCGACAAGCATATTTTCACCTATCATGGGAACGGGCAGGTATTTATGAATGATATTCCGCTTTCGTCGGATATGTTTTATGCCTGGCAACATAGCAGTGTGCTGAAAGGGCCTTTGTTCCTGCCGGTCTATTACAGTAACCTGCTTGCTGTTTTTAATAAAAACGAACACAAGGAGGTCATTCATCTGGCCGGACGTGATATTGATTTTACATTTAAGAACAGCCATAACGGGTTGCATAACTTCTCTTTCAATCTCGAATCCGGACAGCTTGTTGCCATTATGGGCGGGAGCGGGGTCGGGAAGTCGACATTGTTGGGAATCATGAACGGTAATATTCGTCCCGATAAGGGAATGATCACCGTGAATGGCCATCCGCTCGACTCTCCGGATGCACGCCAATTGATCGGTTTTGTTCCGCAGGATGATTTGCTGATAGAGGAGTTGACCGTTTATCAGAACCTTTTGTATACGGCACGACTCTGTTTCGCGCGTTTGACGGACGAGGAGATTGGGCAACGTGTGGAAAAGGTTTTGAAGGAGTTGGACTTGGAAGAGATAAAGGGGCTCGAAGTCGGTTCCCCTATTCGTAAGACGATTAGTGGAGGTCAGCGAAAGCGTTTGAATATCGCCCTCGAACTGATACGTGAGCCGGCTATCCTGTATCTTGACGAGCCGACATCGGGATTGTCGTCTTCCGATTCCGAAAAAGTAATCATGCTCCTGAAGGAACAGACTCACCGGGGTAAATTGGTGGTGGTGAACATACATCAGCCTTCGTCCGAAATCTATAAGTTGTTTGACTGCCTGTGGCTACTTGACCGAGGAGGCTATCCGATCTATGACGGGAACCCGATAGAGGCAATCACCTATTTCAAGCAGGCGGCCAAGTATACTGATCCGGATATCAGCGTGTGCAGTGTCTGTGGTAATGTGAATCCCGAATTGATTTTGAATATCATTGACTCTAAGAAGATCGACGACTCTGGAAACCAAACGAATATCCGAAAGTTCACACCGGAGGAATGGCATGCCGAATATCTTGCTTCCCGTCCCGCTTTTTCGCCTGTCGAGGAGGAAGCATTACCGAAGAACCAGCAGAAGAAACCTTCCTGGTTCAAACAATTCCTGATCTTCCTGGAAAGAAATATACGTACGAAGCTGACGAATAAGCAATATCTGGCTATCACGCTATTGGAAGCCCCTTTGCTTGCGCTGATCGTCGCCCTTCTGACCCGCTATATGGACGGGGATGAATATACGTTGCTTGCCAACAAGAATTTCGTGTCTTATATCTTCATGTCAGTCATTGTTGTCTCCTTTATGGGATTGAGCATCAGTGCCGAGGAGATTATAAAGGACCGGACGATCCTGAAGCGCGAACATTTCCTTCGGTTGAGCCGGAGCAGCTATCTGACATCCAAGATGGTGTATCTATTGGCTGTGTCGGGGCTGCAATCGCTTTTGTTCATCGGGGTGGGGAATACCATTATCGGAGTGGGAAGCGAGATGTTCGGCACGTGGTGGAGTATTCTGTGGGCAACGTCGTTCCTGGCGAATCTGACCGGGCTGATCCTTTCGCAGACGATGAGCTCGGTTGTTGCGATCTATATCACGATCCCGCTTCTGTTGATCCCACAGATATTGCTTTGCGGCTTGGTCATCAAGTTTGACGATCTCAATACACGGGCTTCGGATGAGAACATCGTGCCGTTGATCGGCGAGGTGATCCCTTCGCGCTGGGCTTTTGAAGCGTTGATGGTGGAGCAGTTCTGCGACAACGCTTATAACCGTCCTTATTTCCCGATTGAGAAAGAAAAGTATCTGGCGCAATATTACGAGAACGTTCATTTACCGGAGGTGCGCAGCTTGGTAGAACAGATTGCGCTAAAAGATGATCCCGATAAGCGGAAAACGGTCGAGAACGAGCTGGCCGTATTGAGCCGTGCAGCCCGTATCGCTCCCCGCATGGAGGGAGAGGGATATCTGGCATATCTGGACAAAGTGGATGCCGCTTTGCACGAACGGGCGCACAACTTCACTGCCTATCTCGATCAAATCCAGCAGGAACGCGGCCGGAAAGAAGGGACCGGGCAACTGATGAAGATGAAGAAAGCCCATCATAATATGGCAATAGAAGACCTGGTTATGGGGACTGGAGGACGTCATCTATATAAGGAAGCGAACCATCGTATCTACCCAGCGATCGGGCAAGTTTATGTGGAGCCTGACAACCGTTTCGGACGTGCCGCTTTCTACAGCCATGAAAAAAATTGGGCCGGATATCATATTTCTACTTATAAATTTAATTTATTGGTTATAGGTTTCTTTGCATTATTGTCGATTATCGCTATATTCGCAGAGTTTCCGGGACGTTTCTTGAAACGGAACGAATTTTAAGACTCGAAATAATAAATTATTAAATTATACAATATGAAAAAGAGTGTATTAAGCATGCTCGCCGTAGCAGCATTAGTGTTTGGAATGACTTCCTGCAACGGAGCCAAGAAAACAAGCGAAGAAGCTGAAAAGACTGAAGAAGCTGCTGTTATAGCAGGTAAGGCTCCGAAAGATCTGTTGACTGAGGAGTTGAAACAAGAGACAATTCAATTGTTGAAGGATATGCCGGATTCTGATATTCCTTATCGTCTTTCTACAGGTGAAGTAAAAGTAAATGTGGGTGATATCAAGTATATGATGCCGGTTGGCAAGGCTGCTGAATTGAGCACACCGACACAGAAAGCCCGTGCATTGGGTATGTATATGGCTGATTATAACGTATTGAAAGCGATCGGTAAGCCGACAGCCGAAGTGGAAGGCGTAATAGCCAAGTTGGCTACAGACCTGAATGTGTCGTTTGTTTTGGATATCCTGAAAGAACAGGCTCCGAAAGATGCAACTAAAGAACAATTGCAGGCTTTCTTGAACGCACAGGAAGACAAGATCATCGAAAAGATGGCTGCTGAAAACAAAGTAGATGCCGAAGTTGAAATGTTAGGTGCTGCTTCTGCCGAATATGCTTGTTTAATTGCCAATCCGACATTGGTTGTAGAAGGTGATGCTACTTCTGCCGGTCTTTCAACAAATATGGAAAAACGTGTCAGCATGTTGGAAGAGGTGGTTGCCGATTTGGCTGCTTACTATCCTGATTTGAAACAGTTAGGCGAAACGATTGCTCCGCTGAAAGAAAAAGTCGCTTCTATCCAGAGCGCTCGTGCTGCTAATGCCGAGATCATGGGAATCCGCGATGCTTTGCTGAAGTAAGCAAGATTTCTATACATAAAAAGATAAGTATCCCGGCTTCCTATTGGAGGCTGGGATATTTATTTTTTGGGGGAATCCATTTTCATGAGTTGGTAACTCGTGCGTTTAATTTGGTCAATTCATTTTCGTCACCCTTTGTAACTGATCGAAAGCAATGTAATATCGTCCGATTGGACAGCACCGACGACAAATTCGCCAACCGTCTCGGTTATCTTTTCCACAACCTCTTTCGGGTTCTTTCCGGCAAGTGTCCGGCAGTTTTCGAGCAGCCGTTGTTCGCTGTATAATTCATGCTTCGTATTCATCGCTTCTGTTACTCCATCGGTATAGAGAAAGAGATTGTCGCCGGGTGACATCTTCAGTTCCTTTTCGTGATAACTGGCATCGTTGATCGCCCCCAATATCATGTCGCCAGTGGACGGTACTTTGGAAACGGAACCGTCTTTTTTCATCAGGATAGGCGGGTTGTGCCCTGCATTACTGTAGGTGACGGTGCCTGTATGGATATTCAGGATACCGTAGAATACGGTCACGAACATGTCGTTTACGCTTTCTTGGCAGAGAATGTTGTTGGAACGTTGCATACACATGGAAGCCGAGTTTTCGGTCAGTGCGATGGCACGTATCACAGTCCGGCTGATAGCCATGAAGATTGCGGCGGGAACACGATGGCAGCTTTGAGGGCTTCCTGTGCTGTGTATTCGAGAGTTTCGCCCAGCATGAGATCCCCTTCGCCGTCTGGACGCCCCAGCGGGAGACGGCCACCCTTTACCCCGTCCGGGACATCGAGACGGACTCTGCCAGAGCGCAGCGGGTCTTTTCGGCCCTTGCCCGGAAACTGGGCCGGGAGACGGAATATCTCGTCAGCCGGGATTTTCTCTCCGGGCAGGAAGATAAGGAATTGCTGCTCATCCGCTTCCTGCATCTGGCCTTCGCCCTCGGCCCCGGCACGGTCAAGCGGATGGGCCACCCGGATGTGGCCCCGCTCTACGAGATGAAAAAGAGTCTCGACTGGGAGGTGGACAAGTTTCAGGGCTTCGTCCGCTTTGAAGAGCACGACGGAATGCTGGGTGCGGTCATCCACCCCAAAAACTATATCCTGCCTCTGCTGCGGGGGCATTTCTGCTCCCGCTTTCCGGAAGAGAACTTCATGATATACGACGCAGTCCATCAGGCGGTATTGCTTTATCAGGAGCACAAGGCTCAGCTTCTGGAGCTGGCTGCGCCGCTGGAGCTGCCCCCGCCCAGCGCCCGGGAACAGGAGTTCCAGGCACTCTGGAAGCAGTTCTACGACACGCTGGAGATCAAGGCCCGCCACAACGAAAAGGGCCGGATGACCCACTGTCCCAAGCGTTTCTGGCAGGATATGGTAGAAATGCGGTGATTCTTTACAAAAAGGTTGCATCTGCGCCGTTGCGCTCTGCAAAAGGTATGGTATACTAAAGGGGAGCTTCGGCAGAGCATCTGCCGCACCCACCCCGAAACGGGCTATGATAAAAGGAGCATTGTTAAAACTATGGTTCGCATTACTATGGAAGACGGCGGCATCATCGACATCGAGCTGAACGAGGAAGCTGCCCCCATCACCTGTGAGAATTTCAAGAAGCTGGTCGGTCAGGGCTTCTACAACGGCCTGACCTTCCACCGCGTCATCCCCGGCTTTATGATCCAGGGCGGCTGCCCGCTGGGCAACGGCACCGGCGGCCCCGGCTGGAACATCAAGGGCGAGTTTGCCGCCAACGGCGTCAACAACCCCATCAAGCACGTCCGCGGCGTCATCAGCATGGCCCGCAGCATGAACCCCAACAGTGCCGGCAGCCAGTTCTTCATCATGCATAAGGACGCACCCCATCTGGACGGCCAGTACGCCGCTTTCGGCAAGGTCGTCGCCGGCATGGACGTCGTGGACAAGATCGCATCTGTCCCCACCGACTGGAACGACAAGCCCAAGACCCCCGTCAAGATGAAGACCGTCGAGCTCATCGAGGGCTGATTTTCTGCACCTATGGCTTTCCCTTTGGGGAAAGCCTTTTTTGCATCCACAGGAGGAACTTCCATGAAGTACGATTTCACCACCCTGCCCGACCGCCATGGCCGGGACTCCATCGCCGTGGACGGGCTGGGCAAAGGCTTTGCGCCCGACGCACCGCAGCCCGGCTTCGATGCCATCCCCATGTGGGTGGCGGACATGAACTTTGTCTGCCTGCCCACCATCCAGCAGGCCGTCATCGAGCGGGTCCAGCACCCGGCTTTCGGTTATTTTGACCCGACGCCCGAATACTACGGCTCCATCATCCGCTGGCAGGAGACTCGCAACGACGTCACGGGTCTGACCGCCGAGGCCATCGGTTACGAGAACGGCGTGCTGGGCGGCGTCATCAGCGCACTGAACTGCGTCTGCTCCCGGGGCGACAAGGTGCTGGTCCACAGCCCCACCTACATCGGCTTCACCCGCTGCCTGACCGACAACGGCTATGACATCGTCCACTCCCCGCTGGTGCAGGACGAGAATGGCGTCTGGCGGATGGATTACGCCGACATGGAAAAGCACCTCGCCGAAGAGCACATCCACGCCGCCATCCTGTGCAGCCCCCACAACCCCTGCGGCCGCGTCTGGGAGCGGTGGGAGCTGGAAAAGGCCATGGAGTTGTACAAAAAGTATAATGTCTACGTCGTATCCGACGAGATCTGGTCGGACATCATTCTCTCCGGCCACAAGCACATCCCCACCCAGTCCATCAGTGAGGACGCCCGGATGCGCACTGCCGCCCTCTACGCCCCCTCCAAGACCTTCAACCTTGCCGGTCTCATCGGCAGCTATCACATCGTTTATAACCCGTGGTGGCGTGACCGCATCAAGAAGGAATCCTCCCTCTGCCACTATAACTCCATGAACGTCCTCTCGATGCATATATTCAAAAACAGGGTGCAATCACTTGGAATGACGCATTGTTTTTCACAACCCAAATATTAAAAGCGTTGCAGCACGCTCATGATAAGGGTATAGTTCACAGAGATATTAAACCGCAAAATATAATTTTATTACCAAACGGGAATATTAAAGTTGCGGATTTCGGTATAGCTCGTTTTTCAAGAAGCGAAACGAGAACGCTTACGGATACTGCTATCGGTTCTGTTCATTATATCAGTCCGGAACAGGCTAAAGGTGAATTTACTGATGAAAAGGCCGACATTTATTCCGTAGGTGTAGTTTTGTATGAAATGCTTGCCGGCAAAGTTCCTTTTGAAGCTGAAAGTGCAGTAAGCGTTGCTCTTATGCAACTTCAAAGCAATGCTAAAAGGCTCACCGAAATTAATCCTGATATTCCGCTCGGTCTTGAACAAATTTGTATTCACGCAATGCAAAAGGACCCTAAGGACAGATATCAGTCTGCAACCGAAATGCTTATTGACGTTGAAGAAGTTATAAAAAATCCCAAAACAGTTTTTGACTATTCATATTTTGTTGACAAATCACCTACTAAATACGTTGGCAAAACCGATAAAATAACAAGCGAGACACCTGTTATTAATGAAAAGGAAGAAATCGCTCCTAACACCGATGAGGACGAAGACGTTTATTATGACCCCGACCATAAAAAGAAGGTTATAACCGCTGTATTGATTGGAATTATCGTTTTGGTAACAGCCGCTGTACTTTTAGTAATGGCAATAACAGGCTCGTTTAAAACAAATACAAATAAGCTCGATAATTTCGTCGGCTTTTCTTATGATGAATTAATCAGTTCTAATAAATATGACTATGAATTTGTACTTGAGCAAAAGAAAACAGATGAAGTAGAGCCGGGTATTGTTATGGAGCAATCACCCGAAGCAGGAACTAAAGTTATTTCAGGTTCTCAGGTTAAACTTGTTGTATCTGCTTCTATGGATGATATCAATGAATTTGTTGACGAGGTCGGTTTTCCTGTACTTGTCCGTCCGTCTTATGTGCTTTCGGGTGCCGCGATGAATGTTTGCTCCAATCAGGAAGAACTGGAACGTTTCCTGAAACTGGCAGCCAATGTATCGAAGAAACATCCGGTAGTAGTAAGTCAGTTTATTGAGCATGCCAAGGAAGTGGAAATGGATGCCGTGGCTCAAAATGGAGAAATCGTAGCGTAT
>OGWY01002557.1_pt1 | contig 12969 bp, 17 predicted proteins | sample 1576121 | NCBI WGS metagenome assembly OGWY01 (sample SAMEA3541543, study PRJEB24748) | human gut metagenome | biome: human gut; feature: human-associated habitat; material: faeces | place: China | collected 2012 | reverse complement strand
GCAATAAATGAGTTTTTACTTAAAGCAAAAAGTATTAATGGAAGTGAGGTTATACGCGATTTTGATGGGTGGTCTTGGAACAATAATATAAAAAAACAGAGTGATTTTGAATATAATTTGATATTCCAAAACATGATGCTCTTAAACTTAAGATTAGATGATAATTTTAAAGAGAAAGTCTATGAACAAAATTTCCAAAATCCAAATTTGTTTTATCAAAAATTGTATACTATAATTTTGGCTATTATTGCAAAACAAGACGAAAAGATAAAAAATGAGATTACAACAAGGTTAAATGAATTAATAAGACTATTATTTTTGATGGAAGATAGAGTAAATAAGATTACAGAAGAAAAGAAAATGATTTCAAGTGAAATTAGAGAAATAGATGAGACTTTAAATGATAAAGAAAAATTGAAAAAAGAATATATTAATAGAAACTCTAAACTCCCAAATAGGGATAAGATATTTAGTGTAAGTTTTTTATATGATATACTTGAAAATGAAAGAAAAGTACAAGTTGAAAAACTAAAAACTATGAATGGATACCTAGATCCAAGAAATTTTTCTAAACAAAAAACGAATATGGAAAATGAATGTTCATTGTTAAAAAATGTAATAGAACTATCAGAGAACGGAGATTTAAGAAAACAAGAAATAATAGAATTTCAAAAAGAAGTTTTAAAATATTATCAACAAAAAATAGAAGAAAATTTGGAGGATAAAGATTTTCTAGAAAAAGTACTATATGAATTTAGATATTATTGTATGATACCAATTACAAAAAATGAAGTAATTGGAAAAGAGCCTGAGCTACAAGAGTCAATTGAGAAAGTAATGAATATTATAATTGATAATTGCATAGATAAAGAGATAATAACTAATTTTTCTAATAGTGCAAGCATATGTTATGCAATTTTGAAATATATATTCATAACAAAGATAATAGATTTAAAAGAAATACAAATAAAGATAAATAAGATAAAAGAAATACAGTATGTAAATGAAGTACAAAGCCAAATTGCTGTTAGTATATATGATGAAAAAGAGGCTGAAAGTATATACAATGAAACTGTATATAATTTAAAATCACTAAACGTAAAGCTAAACAAAAAAATTCCGTTATTTTTGAAATAATAGAAAATTTGAATAATAACCTGTGAAAATAATTAAATTTATAAACACGCAGATTGTTGTTTAAATGTGAAGGGAGAAAAACGAATGAATATAACTTTTTTAGGAGCAACAAAAATGGTTACAGGCTCTAACTTTTTGGTGGAAGGAGCTGGTAAGAGATTTTTAGTCGATTGTGGAATGTACCAGGGAAAAGCAACAGATGAAATGGAAAATGAAGCACCATTTTTGTATAATCCAGCTGACATAGATTTCATGCTTTTAACACATGCACATATAGACCACTCTGGTCGTATTCCCAAATTATATAATGAAGGTTTTAGAGGGCCAGTGTATGCTACAAAAGCAACATGTGAGCTATGTTCGATAATGCTACCAGATAGTGGACACATTCAAGAACAAGAAAATGAGTGGAAGAATAATAAGAGAAAAAGAAAAGGATTAAAACAACAGCCACCACTTTACACTGCAGAAGAGGCTACAAAATGTTTGGAAATATTTAAACCAATAAAATATGATGAAATTATTGATATTGATGAACATATTCATGTTAGATTTAACGATGCTGGGCATATGCTTGGGTCTGCAATAATTGAAGTTTGGGTAGATGAAGATGGCAAGACTACAAAAACAGTATTTTCAGGGGACTTAGGAAATAATGATATTCCACTGCTTTCAGAACCAACCATGATAGAAGATGCAGATTATTTAGTAATGGAATCTACATATGGAGATAGATTGCATGTTGGAACACATGACAAGGCAAAAGTGTTTCTAGATATTGTATCAGAGACACTTGACAATGGAGGAACAGTTGTAATTCCCTCATTTGCTGTTGGAAGAACTCAAGAAATTTTATATGAATTAAACATAATAAAAGAAGAGAGAAGTAAAGATGAAGCTTTCCAAAAAGAGTATGAAACATTGATGAGAGCACCTGTTTATGTTGATAGTCCGCTTGCAATATCTGCAACAGAAGTATTCAAAAATAATGAAGATTTATTTGATGATGAAACAAAAGCTATTATGGAAAGAGGAGACAATCCACTAGAATTTCCTGGACTAAAATTTACAAGAACAGCAGACGAATCTAAGGCATTAAATGAGAGTGATGAACCATCAATAATAATTTCTGCCAGTGGTATGTGTGAAGTTGGAAGAATAAAACATCACTTAAAACATAATATTTGGAATCCAAACAGCACAATATTATTTGTTGGATATCAAGCACCAGGAACACTTGGAAGAAGTATAGTAGATGGAGCAAAAAAAGTTAAAATATTTGGAGAAGAGTTTAGCGTAAAAGCTAGAATAGAATATATAGAAGGATATTCTGGTCATGCTGACCAAGAATGGCTACTAAATTTCGTATATTCATTCATAAAAAAACCAAAGCACATATTCTTAGTACATGGAGAACCTAATGGGCAACTGGTTTTGAAAAACAAAATTGTAGACACAACACAAATTCCAGTTACAATACCTGGATATGGAGAAAAATATACGCTAGATGACAATTTTACAGTAGAAAAGAAATACGAAGATCCAATAGATAAACGTTATTTAAGGTTAGAAGTATTAGACAGAATAGAGACGCTACAAGAAGAAATTGAAGATATGAAAAACATCATCAAAGAAGACCTTCTATCAAAAGAAAGAAGCGATGATGATGTAAAAAGAGTTAATGAAAAGGTTAAGGAATTGGAGCAGAGAATTGTTGATATTATAGAGAACAGTTAAGCTGAAAAGTAATTACAATTTTGGCTAAAGTCAAATTTAATTCTTTTGCAACTGGAAATGATAAATAATTCGAAAAAAATGAAGGAGAAAACCAATGAGTAATAAATTTTTTAATGATGCGGTTATTGGAAATAAGAATGTAAGAGCAACCTTTAGTAGCACTGGAGAGCTACTAAGGGCTTACTATCCAAGTGTAGATTTTAAGCAATTTGTGGACTTTTTCCATGTTGGAATGAAGGTAAATGATTCTGCAATTATTTATCTTCATCAAGACATAAATAATAGATATAACCAGTATTATACAGAGAATACGAATATTTTAAATACTGAAATTGAGAATACATATTTTAATATAAAAATAAGACAGACTGACTTTGCTCTTGTTAAGGAGAACATAATTGCAAAGAGATACACAATTGTAAATGGAAATAAGCTTGACTTAGATTTAAGCTTTTTGGTACGCTCAAAATTATATTCAAATGATAATAATATTGCAAGATTACCAGACATTAATCTTGCAATAGAAAGAAATGATAGATTAGAAAAATATTATAATAAATATAGAAAAATAAGTGTTATAGAAAGCGAAAATGATATAAATATAAAAAATAACAACATAAAAAAAGCAATAGAAACATTATAAAAAGGCAATTAGATTATTTGAAACTAGAACATTAAGTATTAAAATTTCAAAATTGTTTCAAAAATCATTCATTGACTATATAAAAATAAGGTAGTATCATTTTAATATGAAAAATTGAAAGCAGAGAAATTTGAGTTAGAGAAATCTAGCTCTTTTTCTTTGCTTTTTTGTTTTTTAAATATTTAATTTTATGGAGGTAAAGTATTATGTATATTGATAAGACAAACGAAGTAATGATGAATTATTACAAAAAACAGGAGATTTTAAAAGCTAAGCAAAGACTGGATCAAGAAAGGATGCCAATTGTTCAAGTCTTGCAACTAGCAGATAAGGAATTTATAACAATAGACGAATTACTAGAGGCTTTATACATTGATAAAGAAGAAGTATTTGAAGAAATTCTTAATACACAAAGTGTATCAGAAAATACAACAGATGTATCTGCAAATACAGCAAATGTATCCGGTGATACACCTATGGAAATTGCTAAAACTTATAAAGAATATTATGAGAAATATAATCACGACAGAAAACAAATTTGCAAAGATAAGAAGATTGCTAACGGAACTTTCCAAAAATATTTGAGATTGAATTATTTAATTCCAGAATTACAAGAAATGGTAAATAATAAAAAGTTGTCAGTAGTGTCGGCAGAGCAAATTAGCTTTCTAGATAAGCATAATCAAGAAAATATATGTTACTTAATGGAACATTTTAGGTATGAAATAACAGAAAGTGTTGCTAAAAAGATAAAGCAAAATTATTTATTTTGTAAAAAGAATAATGGAATGTTTTTCTTAAATGAATCAGTAATTAAAAAATATAAAAAAGAAAAAAACATTATAGTTTCATTCACACAAGATGAAATTGAAAAATACTTTAATGGAATACCAAAACATAGTTTAAAGGAATACATTATAAGTATTGCTAAAAATATACATGATGTATAAGGCTACATACTATGGATATTCAAAAAGAACAAAAGATAAATGCTGATTTATTTAAAGAAAAAATAGATACCAACTTATTATACGGAAGTATTGAAATAACACTTTTAAACAAATTATTCAAAAACAAACTAATAAACGAGAAAATTTACAAACAAGCGAAAGAGAACATTATAAAGGAATATAAACTAGACAAAATAGAAATTTGATTTTATAAGGACAAAAGTGTATAATCCAAACAGGGTTCTCTCTAATAGAATGGAGGATTAATGGAAGTTCAAGTTATAGAGAAAATTCAAGGAAGAATAGATAGAGCTACAGGGTTAAAAATAAATACAAGATTAAGAGTAGCTGCATATGCAAGAGTAAGTACAGATTCAGAGGACCAGTTAAATAGTTTTGAATCACAAGTAAAATACTACAATGAAAAAATTAATAAAAATAATGAGTGGTTATTTGTAGAAGTTTATGCATATGAATCAATTTCAGGAACACAAGATTATAAACGTAGTAATTTTATGAGAATGATACAAGACAGCTTAAATGGTAAAATTGATTTAATATTAACAAAGTCAATTTCAAGATTTGCACGAAATACTTTAGATACTCTAAAATATGTAAGAATGTTAAAAGAGAAAAATGTAGCAATTCTATTTGAAGAAGAAAATATTAATACTCTAGAAATGGCAGGAGAATTACTATTAACTATATTAAGTTCAGTTGCACAGCAAGAAAGTGAAACAATATCATCACATGTAAAACTAGGACTAAAAATGAAACAACAACGAGGAGAGCTAATTGGATATAATGGCTGTTTGGGTTATACTTATGATAAGGAAAGTAAAAGTATATCTGTAAATGAGGAAGAAGCGGAAATAGTTAAATACATTTTCAACAGATATGCACAAGGTGTTGGTTCAAGTATTATAGCCAAATAACTAACAAACATGAAATATCAAACACCAAAAGGCTTAAATGTTTGGAGTGATTCAACAGTTAGAAGAATACTAAAAAATGAAAAGTATAAAGGTGATGTATTACAAGGTAAAACGTACACAACAGACCCTATAACTCATAAACGAGTTGTAAATATGGGAGAAGAAAATATGTATTACATAAAAGAACATCATCAAGCAATAATTGAGCCAGAGCTATTTGATAAAGTTCAACAGATACTAGAAAAAAGAGCTGGTTCAAGAGAAAAAGGAAAACGAAAAGGTAATTATAGTAGAAAATATCCATTTAGTAGCAGAATTTATTGTGGATTTTGTGGAACAGTTTTAACAAGAAGAAATTGGAATTCTGGAACCAAAAATGCAGCACCAGTTTGGCACTGTATGAAATTTGTTAAAAGAGGAAAAACAGAATGTCCAAAATGTAAAGCGATTAAAGAAACAATAATTGAAAATTGTTTTGTAGAGGCTTATAAAATTTTGTGTAGTGATAAAGGCGATATTGTAGAGAAGTTTATTAACAGAATAAACAACATAATAACTGAAAATTCATCAGATAAGTTAATAGAAAATATTGATGTAGAAAAGCAAAAGTTGAATTCAAAAATGAATAAACTAATTGATTTAAGCCTAGATAACGCCATAGATAGAGATACATTTTTAGAGAGAAAAGAAAAGCTACAAGCCCAAATTGAACAATTAAATATGAAACAAGAAAAGTTAATGTTAGATGAAAGAAATAACACTAACAGAAAACTTAGTTTAAATAAAATAAGGAAATTTCTTGAAACTGGAGATATTGTGGCAGAATTTGATAAAGATGCTTTTGAAATTTTAATAAAACAAGTCATTGTTGGTGGATATGATGGAAATGAAAATGCTGATCCACATGCAATAACATTTGTATTAAAAAACGATAATATTATCAATTATAAAGAATATCTACAGACAAGCTACAATGTAGGTAAACTAAATCTACAGGAAAGCAACCACACATGTGGAGTGTTGTGTAGTGATGACATTAAAAGACAACCTATAATGGTGAAATTCATAAAGAGTGGAAAGCGCGTTTTGAAGGTAAAATTAAATAATATAGCAATACATCAAATGACAGTATTAACAGAAGATAACAGAATAAAAAAAATGGAAAATATTGTAGATGATAAAAAATTATATTTAGGACAATAAGAAATAAGGAGGTTATTATATGGATATAAAATTTGAAGTTGATGGATATAAGTTTAATGTAAGAAGTTCTTGCATTATTAAAAATAAAACACATAGCAAAGTTCTTTTAACTAATATGAGAGCCATAACTGACCATGAGGCTTTTTTGTTGCCAGGTGGAAGACTTGAATTATTAGAAAATTCAGATGAAGCAATAAAAAGAGAAATAGAAGAAGAATTGAAATTAAAACTTGATTTTAAGTTAATATCAATAGAAGAAAATATTTCAAAAGCAAATAAATTCCAAATGCTTGAATTTGTATATTATGCAGAAATTGATAGCTTTGAAAGTATAGAGTTACCAAATGATGGTTGGGATAAATTTAAAATTGTCGAAATAAAAGATATTGATAATATCGATATTAGACCAAAAACAATTAATAATTTAATTAAGTGTGATGAATATTCTAGTATATCACACAATGTAAATTATGATTGGGCTTAATAATAAAAAAGACTTTTTGTGAGGTAAAATTAAAACAATAGTTACATTAAAAAAATTATGTTAAGTTTGACAAATAATATGCTACAATTAAAAACATATTTAAGAGTTTATCTAGGAAATAACATTCCGAGCGATAAAGGACAATTATAAATAGGTTAGTTGTTTACACGAAGTGAGATATAAAGTCTTGCAAGGGAGTCTTAAAAGATTATTTTGTGTGGCTTATTTTTATTTAAAGGAGTGATTAAAGTGCAGGATATTATAATTAGAAATGCAACTATTGAAGATGTTGAGAGAATTGCAGACATTAAAATTGAAGGTTGGCAAACGGCATATAGAGGGATTATAGATGATGATTTTCTTGATAATATGGATAGAGAAAAAGAAATTGAGAAGAGAAGGAATAATATAGATAATGGTGTAAATATTATAGTAGCTGAACTAAATAAGAATGTTGTCGGATTTTGTTTATATAGAAATTATAATAAAAACACAGGAAAATATCCAGAGGCAGATTGTGAAATTTCTTCTCTATATATAACAAGTAAATTAAAAAGAAATGGAATTGGAACAAAACTTATGAAATATGTTATAGAGCTATTAAGAAAAGAAGGAAAAAAACAAATTATATTAGGTTGTTTAAAGGAAAACTATCTATCAAGAGCATTTTATGAAAAAATGGGTGGCAAGGTTATAAATTATGATGAAATTGAATTTGGAAATAAAAACTATGGATTAGCAATTTATGAATATGATATTTCCAATCTAAAGGAATATTAATTAATTTTAGTTGTAGCAAAGTAAAAAAGAAAATATTATAAAGTGGAGATAAAGTATGATAATAGATAGTTTTGATAATAAATCAGAAGCAAAAATTAATCCAAAGTTTAATGAAAACATGTGTAAGTTAGATATATGTATTTTAACATTTTAAATGTTATTGAAGAATATATTTTAAATAATTATAAATGTGAAAAAATTGGTGTTATAAAGGATACTGCAGATACTAGAATTATATATAAAATAGATTATAAAGGCAAAAAAATAGGATTCTTTAAAATAATGGTATATGGAGGTATAAGATGAATTATTGTCTTTTGTGCGAAAATTTTTTTGAAGAATATGAAAATACAAATGACATCGAAAAATCAATAAGAAATTATATTAACAATAGTTATAATCTTTTAAACGATATATACTTTTTTCAAAAGAAAATAGAAAAAAGTAAAATGGAAGATATAATAAAAGATAGTGAATATAAAAATATATTGCTAAATACAATTTCAAATTTAAAAGGTATTAATTTGATAGAACTTTTGGATGATATAATAGATGAATTAGGACAAATACTAGATTATAAGAAGATTAATAAGAAAGTATATGTAATTATAGGACTAGATACTACTACAATATATTCTACAAAATATCAAAATGAAGATGTTACGGTTATATTACTAGAATCAACTTTAGGATTAGAAGAAAACATAAAAATGCTATTTGCTCATGAGTACACACATTGGATTAGAGAAAAAGAAATAAAATATGATATATTTGAAATGTGTATTGGAGAAAGATTTATTACTGAAGGGATAGCATGTAGTTTTTCAGAAGAAATAGTACCCAATAAACAAACGAGCTATTATACAATTGTTCCTAATACTACAGTTGAATGGGTAGAAAATAATATAGAAACTATAGAGAAAGTTGTTGAAACGGAATTAGCTAAAAATAATATGATGTATGATTTTTTCTATATGTTTGCAAAAACGAGGATACCTAATATGCCAGTAAGAACAGGATATGTTTATGGATATTTAAAAGTAAAAGAGTATATGAGAAAGAATAATTTGAAAATAAAAGATATTGTAAAATTAGATTGGAGAGAAGTTTTTTATGGATAAACCTATAAGAAAGGCAGTAAAATGCTATTAAGATTTTCAAGTTTTATATATTGATAATGTTGATTCAATAATTTATAATGAAGATAGTGAAAAAGATTTTAACGATTTAAGTGATAAAACAAGGGGGGGGAGTAGTTATGAACCAAAATATAACAATCGAAACAGAAAGATTAATATTAAGACAATGGAATATGACCGATATAAACGACATGGTAGAAGGTCTAAACAATATAAATGTTACAAAATGGTTAGCAGGAGCTCCATTTCCATATACCGCTGAAGATGCAAAATATTTTATACAGAATACAATAGATAAAGATTTATATAATTTTGCAATAATCTTAAAAAGTGAAAATAAAGCCATAGGTGGAACTCAATTAACAGACATAAGTATGGCAAATGGTGTTGCCGGTGGTGGAATTTGGATAAATGAAAAATATCAAGGATTCGGATATGGAACAGAGGCATTTGGAGCAAGAATAAAATATGCTTTTGAAGTATTAGGATTAAGAAGGCTAGAAAATGGATATTTTAAAGAAAATGAAAAATCACACAAAATGCAATTAAAATTTGGTTATAAAGATGAAGGAATAAAAAGACAAAGATTCATATCAAAAGCAACAGGTAAAGTTGAAGACGAATATATAACAGGATTATTAAAAGAAGAATGGAAAAAGACAATAGAAAAATAAAATAAATAGTTGGAGGAATTTAATTATATGGATAATAAAGATTTAGAAAACGAAATAGCAAAAATAAAAGAAAGAAATAAAAGAGTAGAATTAGACAAAGCATGGGAAACAAGCTGGACTAGAAAGATATGTATTTGTATATTAACATATATAGTTGTGGTTATATATTCTCATTTAATAAATAAAAACAATAATATATGGTTAAGTTCATTAGTTCCAGTAATAGGATTTACATTATCAACAGTTTCTATAAATTTAGTAAGAACTGTTTGGGAGAAGAATAGAAAATAGTATTACAAAGCAGTTATTAATATAAAATAATAACTGCTTTAATTGTGGGGTTTAAATAGTATAAACATGAAAAATTGCTTTCTTTTTTTACTTTTTAATGATAAAATATGGGCAATTAATTAAGAAATAGAAATGTAAATGACTGAACAGATTAAGGAATAATGAATTAAATAATAAGGAGGCATAATATGGAAACAACACTATGTCTATTAAAAAAAGATAATTCAATTTTGTTAGCAATGAAAAAAAGAGGTTTTGGCTCTGGAAAATACAATGGTATTGGAGGAAAAATAGAAAAGGGAGAAACACCAGACGAAGCAATGATTCGTGAGACCAAAGAAGAAATAAAAGTAACTCCAATAAAATACGAAAAGGTTGGAATTATTAATTTCGATGAGTACTACAAAGGCAATAAAGAGCATGTAACACTACATTTATATATGGTATATGAATGGAAAGAAAATCCAAGTGAAAGTGATGAAATGAATCCAAAGTGGTTTGATATAAAAAAATACCATTTAACCAAATGCTACCAGACGATAAATATTGGCTTCCATTAATACTTGATGGGAAAAAAATAAAAGCATACTTTAAATTTGATGAAGAATGGAATTTGTTATCAAAAGAGATAGAGAACGTGCAAATACTACTATAGAAAGATTTTCTTACAGAATTCTTACTTTTTATAAGAATAAAATTAATATATAGAAAGAAGTAAAACACATGGAAAAAATAATAATTAGAAATGTTAAATTTGAAGATTTAAAATCAGTTGCCGATGTTGCAACTAGAGGCTGGCAAACTGCATACAGAGGAATTGTAGATGATGACTATTTAAATAATTTAAGTATTGAAGAAAATTATCAAAAGAGAATTAAAGATTATAAAGAAGATGGTTTTATTATTGCAGAAAAAGATAATGAAGTTGTTGGGTTCTGTAGATATAGAATTGGTAATTACTATAAAAACGAATATCCAGAAGTTGATTGCGAATTGTGTGCCTTATATGTAAAACCAGAAGAAAAAAGAAATGGAATAGGTAAAGCTCTTGTAGAATATGTAAAAAATGAATTTAGAAAAAATAATCTTAATAAAATGATTATCTGGTGTTTTAAAGAAAATTATCCATCTAGAGCATTTTATGAAAAAATGGGTGGAAAATTATGTGGAGAATCTTCATGTATAAGAGGAGATAAGGAATATAAAGAAGTTGGTTTTATATATAATTTGAATAGAAAAAAATAAGATGAAGGAATGGTATTATTTAGATTATTAATATATTAAAGTGAGTGAGATAAATGAAAATAATTTTTTTTAATCTACTTGGTTATTTTTTTGGTGAATTTGTTATTATATATATTGATAAAATCATATTTGAAAAATAGAAATATATTGTATAAAAGGAGGGGAAAATAAATATAATGGAAAATCGATTTTTAAGCCTTGATAACATAGAAGACATACGAAATAATATAGGTTTTCATTTTACATCTAAACAAAACCTTGAGGCAATTTTGAATACAGGATTGCAGGCAAGATTGGGAGCAAATTCAACAGGAGCTTTAGGTAGAGCAGTAATTCCAAAACCATATGTTTCATATGGTTTAGAAGGTGTCTTACAATTATATAATCGTTTTCTAAACTTAGCTGGAGAGATGCCAATATCATGTTTTCAGGGTCAGTCATATGCTCCATTTATTCAAGATAATATTAAGAAAAACGATCCAAATTATATAATGTCAATAGTAGAGAGGTTTGAATTTGTTCGTCAATATATGGAAAATAATGTGTATTTAATGTTTAATTCTCAAACGAGCCAATATGAGCATTCGATATCAGATGAACAATTAGTTGAAATAAATAATACAATTAAAAATATGGTAGATGAAAATGGAGATAGTGTTGTTTCAAAGATAAATGATTTAAATAGGAAAATTAAAAGTTTATATAGAGAAGATCAAGCTAAAAATAAAAACGAGATAGAAGCTAAGGTTAAAGAAAGAAATAAACTAGTAACTGATATATGGGAAAAAAGTAAAAAAATGGTTGATAAAAAAAGAGGACCATTGTTAAATGAAAAAGATGATCCTATTATTGATATTATAGATTTCAACGACGAAAAACTATCGTGGATGAATTATGAGAAAAATCCGCATAATGCTCATACTCGAATTGTGAAAAAAGATGAAAGATGGCAAGGTATTCCAGTTAATCCTGAAAAAATGCATGTATTTTCAAGAGACGGAAATAGACCATCAAATGGTGTGGAATTTTTTCACGACATATATAGTAGAGTACAGGAGTCAGATTTAACTCGACTTCAGACACCGGATACAGTTGACAAAAACTTATTGGGATTATTTTTTGAATATGTAGAATTGGTAGAGCAATACAAAAAAAACGGGTTATTGATTGAAAGACCGGCTAGTGATCAAATAAGGGATGGAAAAAAAGTTAGAATAGATGGTAGTTTAGTTGTTGATTTATCAAATATACAACAATATCCTGGTTTAGAAGACTTTTCACATAATGCGCAAATTTTTTATAAAGAAGAGGAGAAAAATTGTGGAAAAATAATTGAAAAATTGCAAGATGATAGGAAAACAATCGAATCAAAATTGTTAGCACAGGCATGTACTAAAGAAATAGATGTGGCAGTATTGAATGAAGAAGCTGATAAATCTTTTGAACAATTGAGCAAAAACAAAAAGATAATAGAGCTTGAATTGTATAGAAAATATATAAATAAATTATTATTAAAGAAAGAAGGTTCTCATGAAAATATTAATAATAGGAGCAGGTGTGCTTGGCTCAAATTTAGCACACTCACTGAAAAAAAATAATGAAATAACAATTTTAGCAAGAAATAAAACATACGAAAATTTAAAAAATAATGGACTTATTATAAAGCATAAATTAAAAAGAAAAACTGTAGATCATTTTAATATAATAAACAAACTAAAATCATTAAAGGTTTAACAAATTAAAGCTTTTCT
>OGWY01002533.1_pt1 | contig 13033 bp, 17 predicted proteins | sample 1576121 | NCBI WGS metagenome assembly OGWY01 (sample SAMEA3541543, study PRJEB24748) | human gut metagenome | biome: human gut; feature: human-associated habitat; material: faeces | place: China | collected 2012 | reverse complement strand
ACTTCTGTTTTTATCTACATTCTTAGCTGTAAATGCTCTGGTATTATGGTTCACAGAACCTTTTCCGATCATTGCACTTATCGTTCTCTCCATAGGCAATCTTCCCCTTTCTTTTATCTGTCATATTAGCGCCGGATATCGGCATAGAGCGAGGTTTCCTCGCTCTGGCTTTGTTACTTTCGTCGAAAGTAACGCAAAAGCACTTTTGACAGCTGTCGCCATCAAAAATGCAGACCTGAAAAGAATAGCAAGCTATTCTTAATCAGGTTTTGCGCCCTGCCGGGAGCTTTTCTGCCTGCGTCAGTCAATGTCGCAAGCCTCCACGATTTCAATCATATCACCACATTTTCCTTATCCATCCTAACGGAAGCGTGACACGCAGCCGTTATATATGTTTAAGAAAAGCTACCATCGAAAACTCTCCGGCACACCACGTCTATCCAGATATTCCTTTCGTGCCTTTTCTTTTTCTTCTTCTGTTAGTGCGGTCTTATATTTTGTATATAATTCTCTCACCACCATTGCATCCAGTTTCTTTTCTAACCCCTGCTTTATCTGCGATAACATTTCCTCCTGCTCCAACATAAAATATCTCATTATCACTATAAAAAGTTCCTCTGAAATCTGTACATTTTTCATATCAATCCACCATTCCTTTCCTAACTCGTTCAAGACCGCAACACTGCAAAGTCTATATGCTTTGCAACCTTGCAAAGTTTATCTCCGCAATTTCTATATAGCCTGCAATGTTGCGTTCTTACCCTATCTCTGTTTTACTGTATCCAGTTCCCAATACCACGAGTTATTGATTTTCTTTGCCCGGATGCCCAATTCTTTCTTTGCATTTTCCATTGTTCTCTTTGAAATGCCCTGTTCATCAGCCATTTCAAAAACTTCATTACTCTGCACCATATTAGTTGTTTCTGCCAATTCACAAAGCATTTGCTTTGCCTGTTCCAGCTTATTTGCCTTTGGTGCAATACCGCCAAGTACTTCATCTGCGGTAATCTCATAATCTCCCAACCAATGAAAGCCCATTTCTGATAGCATAAATGCCTTTGGATGTCCAAATGCCGCAAGATTATTCTTTATCTGAACAACTGCTCTTGTATTAGGTTCTCCCTCTATTCTGCCGACCAGAAGCACACTCCTCGCCACAGCAAAGAAGTCAATGGAACCCATGCCCCTGTATGCTGCTTTATTCCCCGATGCCTTATTCATATGACCAATAAGAAGAATTGCACACTGGTATTTCTCTGCTAATGCTCCCAGCTTCTTTGTCATATCTCTTGCCTCATTTGCCCGGTTCATATCCATACCACCACCGAGATACGCCTGTATCGGGTCTAATATCAATACTTTTGCCTCAGTCTTAGCAAGCGCCTCTTCCAGTCTTTCATCTGCCATAGATAAAGATTTATCACTTTCATCAATAACCAGTATCTTTTCACAGTCGGCCCCGGCAATTTCAAGCCTCGGCTTTACTGTATCTGCCAGTCCATCCTCTGCTGTCTGATAAATGACATTTACCGGCTCCTGCACATCCATATCACTGTCGAGACATTCTCCCTTTGACAGCTTTGCTGCTATGTTTAACACCAATGTGGTCTTTCCATCACCCGGATCTCCCTGAATAATTGTCAGCTTCCCATATGGTATAAACGGATACCACAGCCATTTCACTTCCTGTGACTCAACCTCCGACATTCGTATTATCTTTAATTCTGTCTTCTGTTCCTCCATAAAAGTCCTCCATTTTCCAATCTTTTATTTGCTCCCTAGAAGAACCTCTGCTATACTCTAGTTGTATTTACAGGTGTAACAGAGGTTTTCTTTTGTTACCGCAAGTCCAAACAGTTACCGCTGTCAGGACTTTTTTCTTTATCAATCTGTACTCCCTGCCAGAGATACTTTGCACCATCCAGCATTGCAATAATCGCCTGTAACATATCCATACAGTCATTTCGCATATCTTCCAATCCATCAGCAGTAAGTGTTATCTCCTGCTGTTCCAGTTGTTCTACCAGTTCTGAGAGATTTGTCTGCATATTCTGCAGTTCCTCTACAAGCTGGTAAATGACCTCTTTCCTACAACACATATTCTGTTATAAATGCAGGAACGTACAAAATAATCTTTCTTCTGCATACCGCTTGCAAGTATCTTGGCTTCAATCATTTCCCGCTCTCTGTCCGATACACGAAAGCTGATTGTCGGATGTTTGTGTACTCCGCTCATAAATTGTCCTCCTCATTCTCCAGTTCTAGCCTATTTGCCAGTTCTGCCTGTTTATTCGGATATAAATGTGAATAAGTATTTAATGTTGTTTCTATCTTTTCATGCCCCAGCCGCTCCGCTATTGCCAAGGGCTGAAATCCAAGTTCCACCAGAAGTGATGCGTGGCTGTGACGCAAATCATGAATACGGATTCTCTTAACTCCTGTTTCCTTTATGCCTCGTACAATCTCATGCTCCATATAAGATTTTGTAAACCGGAACATTCTTTCATTTGGCATAATTCCATATAAATGACTGCAATATTCCTTTAGTTCCTCTACCAGAAATGGTGGAATCGTAATCTTACGATTGCTCTTTGGTGTTTTAGGCGGTGTAATCACATCCTTTCCATCTAATCTCTGATATGATTTTGAAATGCTTATAATTCGTTTTTCCAAATCAATATCTTCATAGGTAAGTGCCAGCAATTCTCCTATACGCATCCCTGTCCAATACAGAAGCATAAATGCCATTCTCGCCTCCGGTTTCTTGTCCATAGACGGAAGAAACTGCTTAAACTCCTGTTTTGTCCAGAACTCCATATCATCAGCCTTGCTTTTCCCGATACTTCCTGCTTTCCTGCAGGGATTATCTTTCAGGTCATAATATCTGACCGCATAATTGAAAAGTGCTGCCAACTGGTTATTAATACTTTTAAGATAAGTCGGTGCGTACCCCTGCTTAATCAATTCATTCTACCAAGCCCGGATATCTGAAGTCTTAATCTCACACATCTTTTTCTTTTTGAAATAAGGTGTAACCTTTAAATCAAACACATATCTTTTATTCTTGATTGTGCTTTCTCTAAGCCGGTTCTCCACATCAGAGAAATAGATTTCAACAAAATTCTCAAAGTTAATATCCAAATCTTTTCTCTGCTGTTGACGGAAGTTCCGCTCCCACTCCTCTGCTTCTGCTTTTGTCTTAAAGCCTCTTTTGTTCTTTTTATGGCGTACACCCTGCCAGTCCTCATAATAGAACTGGCTGCGCCATGTTTTACCATCTCTTGTAGCTGGCATATCATCATCTCCTCTCCATTAACCAACTGCCATACCATAAAACTTTTCTTTAAAATACTTTGTAGGTACCTTGCCTGAAATCACTCGATAGCCTTTTTCTTTCAATTCATTATTAAGACCACGAATGATTTTATAAGCATATCCTCTTGATACTCCAAGAATCTGTGCAGCTTCATCTGCTGTTACATACATCTTCATCGTATTCTCCATATTGTGTTCTCCTTCCTGTTTTCATTTTAGTACACTTTTGTGACCTTATTTGCTCGTATTATATAGTACACATTTGTGTCTGTCAAGCAATTTAATCAAATTTTTATACACAAATGTGTCCCATTGTGATAGAATAGGGGTAACAAATCATAAAGGAGCATTTTTATGACTACTGGAGAAAAGATTAAATACTTTCGCAATATGCGTGGAATATCGCAGGAAACGCTTGGTCAGTTATCCGGCATAAACTCCGCAACAATAAAGAAATATGAATATGGAATCCGTAATCCAAAGCCTGACCAGCTTTTAAAGATTGCCAATGCACTAGGCATCAGCATTAACATTTTCATGGATTTTGATATAGAAACAGTTTCTGATGTCTTATCATTACTGTTTAAACTGGATGATCAGATTGATATGAAATTTGAGGCAGATAAGGACGATGAGGGCAATTTCAAACCTGCTACTGTTAAACTGTCCTTTAAGAACAACCTCATCAATAAAAAACTCTGTACCTATATGAAAGCTCTGGAAATTCGTGAAAATATGCTAAAAGCTAAAGATGATTATTCAGAAGAAGAGTATGCTGACAGTTTGCAGCATATCAATGAAAATATCGAAGAAATCAAGCAGCATCTGCTTGATGACAATATGGTTGTCAAAAAAGGCATTGACCGCCTTACTGTAAAAAATTATCCAAATTAGTGAAACCTCTTGAATTATCAGACATAAGATGATCATATCTAATTAAACAGAAAGCACCCACTCCAAAGGTGGATGCTCCGAGTTTAGGTTAATGAATGTCCTTAAGGACACCGCCTATCCTGTTGGCAGACAGGATAGGCATTTTTATTTTCGTCTGCTCTTCCTCGAAGAGCTTTTCTCTTTATCGAGAAAGGCAAGCAACGCTACAATCAAGCTACCAAAGGACATCAACAATGCTAATATCCCAATGAAAATCGAAATAATCTCATAAGCCGCCATCGGCGCCACCTCTACGTCGCAAAATACTATTTAGCATCGGTTACAATCGGAAAGTTCATTTCAACAATAAACTCTTTTTTTTCTATTTTTGCTTCAATCTCTCCATCCATCCGACTAACCAACTCCTTTGCAATAGATAGTCCCAATCCAGTAGATGTTTTACTTCTGGCAACATCTGCTTTATAAAATCGCTCAAATACCTGATCTATATTAATCTGTTCTGGATGTGTAACCTGATTGCTGATTCTAAGCACCACCTGATTTTGATCACGTTCCAACACAATGCTAATCTTCTTTTCTCCATGATCCAGCCCATTTTTTATCACATTCTGGATAACACGGCGGAGTCCCTGCCTGTTTCCATGTATATACAACTGTTCTTCCGTAATCTGAATATCCGGCTGAATTTCCATTCTTACCCATTCATCATAGTATGAAAAAACTGTTTCTTTCAAAATCCGGTTCATACAGCACAATGTCAATTCCAAACTGTAAGATTCGTTTTTTAACTTTGTAAACATAAAAAGTTCTTCCAACATTTCATTCAGACTATGAATTCTTTCGTGGATAATGCTTAAATAACGTTTCTGATCCTCTATATTTTCACATTCTTCCATTAGCTGGAAATATCCGTCCAAAGATGTCAGTGGTGTGCGGATATCATGAGAAAGATTTGTATAAGTGTCCGCAATCAGAGCTTCTTTCTCCTGATAATGCTGCTTCTCTTTTCTTCGCAGTTCCAGAAACTCATTCAACTTGTCAGAAAGCTTTCCTATTCCACCCACATCAAATTCATGGTTAATCAACATGTTACTGTCATGTTTCATCATAAACGCCAATTGGCGGCAGATGTCTTTCACCTGCCGCTGGTATTTCCACATAATAATAAATTGTAAGATAATAATTCCTGCTAATATCCCAATTACGATATACATCCGTTAAATATCCCTCTTTTGAAAAACAACGCTGCTTACTGATATCATCATAACGATGAACACTATTGCCACACCAAATGCCGCCAAACACTCATTTCCACTCGGATTCATAGGAAGCAGTGATAATTCTCCTGTTATCGTATACTTATAAATCTGGAAATTCTGAATTCCTATTTTTTGAATGGCACTATTGATCACCCCATACACAATGGTCATTACATTCATGCTAAGACAGACAGCAATGACCATGCTGATTACATTATTTTTCAAAATAATTGCAATCGCCATACAAATCAGCACAAGTGCATAATGAAGAGCCAGTTCAGTCATAAAATAAGATAAAATTGCCTTTGTATTTCCCCATTCCAATTCCCCGAAAACAATACCATTCGCCGCTGCCTGAAATAAGAATGCACCTGCCATTGTCAGTACCGTAAAGACAGCCAAAGCAATTGCCCTGGAAAAAATCAGAGTTCCTCTATTTCTAACCTGACCTCCTATGTTCTTAATATATCCGCTACTGATATCCGCTGTTGAAAACAGAACAGTAAAAATCACCAAAAGCAGTGCATACAATTTTCCTTGGGAATTGGCAAAAAAGATATCATATACCGTCACCTTTTCTCCCGGCTCCGTAGGCAGCGTTACCATCATTCCCACATTAATATTATCCACAGTAGGTTCAGTAACCTGCTCCTGTTCCATGGCATCCTTTTCAGTCAAAAGCTCATAATCCGTCTTGCATAAAGATGTTGTAATCAATAATATTGCTGCCAGTACGATCCAGATTACATACATACTTTTGGTTTTAAGCATCCGGTATAAATCCATTTTTATTATATTAAGCATGATCCGCACCTCCCGTCAGATTCAGAAAATAAGTTTCCAGTTCTTCACTGGTTATGGAAATCCCTTTTACCGGAATTCCTGACTTTGCAAGTTCCATATTCAACGCTGCACTTTCATTCAATCGTTCAAAAATATGAATATGCTCTTTATCTGTTACCTGATAGTTGGTAAATCCCATAGAATCCAGCACCGGAATCGCCTGTTTCGGATGATCCAATGTCAACTCTATCCGTTCACTGCATCTTCTTATTAATTCTTCTCTTGTAATTTCCTGTAATAAACTTCCATTATGAATAATTCCATAATCAGTAGCAATCTTCGATAATTCCTCAAGAATATGACTGGAAATGCATATTGTCATATTCTTCTCTTTCTGAAGTCTCTGAATCGTATCCCGGATCTCTGCAATACCCTGTGGATCCAATCCATTGATTGGCTCATCAAGAACTAATAAATCTGGTTCTCCAACCAAAGCAAGCCCAATTCCCAAACGCTGTTTCATTCCAAGTGAAAAATGTTTTGTTTTTTTCTTTCCCACATCCTCCAGACCGATAATTCTCAATATTTCTTCAATATAACTTTTTTTCTGTATTCCAAACAGCTTGCATTTGATATTCAGATTTTCATATGCAGTCATATTTCCATAAAGTCCCGGTGCCTCAATCAGACATCCTATCCGTGATCGAACTTTTTGCAAATCCTTTCCCTTGTATCCGAACATCTCGATTTCTCCACAAGTTGGCTTGGAAAGTCCACTGATCATCTTCAGACAAGTTGTCTTCCCAGCTCCATTCCGACCGATAAAACCATAAATAGCACCTTTTTTAATATGCATATTGACACTGTCCACAGCTTTATGGTGTCCATATTGCTTAGTCAAATTTCTTGTTTCCAATAACATTTCGCTCAAGTTTTTCATCTCCTTTTTCTTATCTGCATTTATCATAAAGGAATAATCCTAATCAAACGCAAATAAATAGTAAAAAAAGAGTAAAGATTATAGATGAAGACGATAACCGATTCCCCAGACTGTTTCAATATATTCCTCAGACGTAACTGTTTTTATCTTTTTACGAATATTGCTTATATGTACATCCAGAGTTTTTGTTTCACCCATATATGGTTCGTCCCACGCATATTCAAAAATGTCCTCTTTACTGAAAACCTGCTTCGGATTTCTGAGCAGTAATTCTAAAATCGCAAACTCCTGTCTTGTTATCTTAGGAAGTATTTTCCCACCAATGCTGACCTGAAAAGTAGCTTTGTTCAATACCATCTCTCTGAACGAAAGGTTAGATTCTTTTATTTCCTTTTCTTCTGTATGACGAAGCTGTACCTGAATTCTTGCCAGTACCTCTCTGATTTCAAAAGGTTTCGTTATATAATCATCAGCCCCACTAGTTAGAACCTTTACCTTTTCATCCAAGCTATCTTTCGCAGTCAAAACAATAACCGGAAGATTTCCCTTTTTCCGTATTTCCTCCAGAACTGTTTCTCCTGTAATTCCCGGCAACATCAAATCCAGCAACACCAGTGCATAGCTATGCTCCTGCATATTCAAAAGCAGCTTTGCCTCAGTTCCGGAAAACGCCTGCTCACAGGAATAGCCTGCTTTGGATAATGCTTCCTGAAGCAGATTATTGATATTTGTATCATCTTCTACAATCAGTATTTTCTGCATGATAGTTCTCTCCTCTATTTTACACTGTGAAAACATTATTTTCTTGCATTATACGCTTTTCCCTTTTTTCCCGCAATTACTCCCCACAGATTCCCGGAATTCTCCAGTACATAACATACTTTTTGTTCCAGCTGAACTTATAATTTTCAGTATTCCTGTGCTTCCAAGATGCATATATCACTTTTTCCTTACCATTATGCCTTTATTTCTCCATCAGTGCTTTCGCAACCCTTATCCCGCCCACAAATAGAGCCAAACTAGAGCCATTTGATAAAACAAATGCCGGAAGCCCGCATAAATACAGGCTTTCGGCATTTTAATCTGTTATTCAAACTCTACAAAGACTAACGCTTTTTGTTTAGGAATTATTCTCTGTAATGTTTCTCGTTCTTTTGATTATTTGATATATCCATATTATCCTGCCTATACGAGCTAATGTTATCATTTTGTTATCGGCATTGATAACACCTACTCGATAACTGTGGATAATAACTATATGTAGCATGTCAAATTATAAGCTATTTTGCTTAGAGATTCAACACAAAACTGAAATTTTACTTTTCCTTATATTCATCTGGTATTGCTATTTGAAATGTTTCACACAACAGCATCACATCATGCACATCATTTTTATCGTGTTCATATCCCAAATGAAGCATTACCTGACTCAATGGTTCAATACAAGAAACAGTTATATCTCCAACTTTTCCAATACCGGAAAAAGTTTTTGATGGAAATATATCTCCCTCATAAACAATTCCGTCATCTGTAAATTCAAAACAATGTAAATCAATGATTCTTTGTTTATCATCTTTCCAGACAGTATGACCATCCGTTGTATAATCAGTATTTACTTCCTCAAATCCATGCTGCTTAATCACATAAATATAATCATGATAATGTTTCAGTTCAACAAACAAATCAATATCATTGTGTATTCTTGATTCTCTTTTAAGAAGTGCATCAACACCCCATCCGCCATCTAAATATACTTTAATTTCGTTTTGCAAAGCATATTTTATAATTTCACATGCATCTTCTGTACGTACCATAATCTATCCTCCAAATTCAAATCTTTGTATGCTTTCCAACTCACTAAAAGCCTGAAATTTGTCAGTCTTTCATCCTTTTTGTTATCAATCACCAATTAGCTGTAATCCATTAGGATTTAGCTGATATATTTTATCGCACACCTCTTCAATATACTTTCTATCGTGAGAAATGCTAATGACAGCCCCCGGAAATTCTCGGAGCATTTTTCTTATTACCGGACCGGACAATGGTGAAAAATTTCTTGTCGGTTCATCCAGAATAAGAACATTTGCACCACTTAAGCTCATCCTCAAGAGAAGCACTTTCGCCTTTTGTCCGCCTGATAACTCCCGAATCGGATGCTCCATTTCATCTGGTGTGTATTTAAGTGAACCAAGGTATGTTCTAATTCTTGTACGCTCTTCTTTATCTCCTGTTTTATCAAGGTAATCAACCGGTGTAACATCCAAATCCAGCAGGTCTTCATAAGTTTGAGGCATATATTCTGCTTTAATGTCATTCCGATTTAGGAGTTCTTCCGCTATCTTTTTTAGAAGAGTCGTTTTTCCTGCCCCGTTGGCTCCTATCATACAGATTTTTTCTGAACCTTTTATTTTTAAATGAATTCCTTCTGCTAAAATTCTTTTGCCATCCGGAGTCACAAGCTTTGAAAGTTCATATTCTATGACCGTTTTTCCTGCGGGAATGTGTGAGTTTTCATCCCCTAATTTGACAAAGATTGCTTCTTCCTGTTCCGGCATCTGAGTCATATTTTCATCTTCTTTTTCAAATCTTCGTTCCATTGCCTTAACCGTATGCATTTTGTCCTTTAAGTTTTTGGCAACAGACGGTGCTTGTCTGGTACAACTTCTTAATGCACCTTGTACACTCTGCATAACTCTTTGATATTTTTCATCGCGAATCTTTTTCTCCCTACGGTCACTCAGTGCCCGCTGTTTTTGGATTTCAAATTTATGAAGCCGTTCTTCCACATAGCGTCTATAGGGAAGCTTTGCCACGGTATATCTCGCCTTTGTTTTTCGTATAATCTGCTCGATATGTATCACCATGTTGGCAGTACGCTCTATCAGCGTTTCATCGTGTGAAATAAAAAGCACAATGTGCTTCCAGTCATTTATGATTTTTTCCAGTAATGTAAGCGTCGCAATGTCGATGTCATTGGAAGGTTCGTCCAACAACAGCACAGAAACATCGCGAATGAAAAGCCTCATAAGTTGTGTCTTGACTTTTTCGCCTCCTGAAAGACTACCCATTGTCTGGTTACTGTAGAAAAAATCATTTTTCATTCCAAATTTTCCCGCAATAACAGACAATTCTTTAGGCGTTTTCTCCCAGAATATTTCCTCTTCAGAAAAATATTCGTATATTGTTTTTTCCTTATCTTCATCGAGCATCTCCTGCGGAAGATAACCAAGACGTTCGTGTCCCATTATCCTTTCCCCATCTGCTTCTATATAGTTTTCTACAAGCGACGGATTGTATATCCACTTCATTAATGTCGATTTCCCATTTCCCTCTTCTCCAATAATAACTGCCTTATCTCCATCATTTAGCACAAGGTTGAAATCATTAAGAATTATTCTCAGGTCTTTTTTATGTGTTAAATTTAATTTTTTTATCTGCAACATTAAAGTTTCTCCTTTTCGAAGTCTGAGCCAATTATTATTTTGAACACACAAAAACGAGTCTTTTTTGCATACGCAAAAATAGACTCGCTAAATAGCCCCTTATTTCTTTTCCAAAAGGAAAACAAAGGAAATGCCTCTTGCGATAATCCAACTTAAGCGTACACAAAACAAACCTATTCTCTACAGGCTCAATAACTATATGTGTCTTACTTAAATCAAATTATCTATTAATCATTTCCTCACCTTACACAAAATGTGCCTTTCTTTCTTCTAATGGCAATACTATCATACTGTATTTTTTGTGTCAATACATTTCACCTTATGGAAGTGCAAATTAAAATTTTCACTTCCTAATTATACATCCAACCATTACGAAATTCAATCTTTCACAACCTCTTTACAACCACAACCACAGCACTCCAGCAAACGCAGGAGCACCATACCGTAAAACGCTTATGTGTAAATCAACTCCGTTCCTACAACTTCCCTCACACAAGCCTGAATATTATTCATTCTTCCAATCCATTCGTAGGGATTATCTTTCTTTAATTGTTCCGTCACATCTTGTCTGTCGGCATATTCCTTTACCAGTCGAAGAAACATATCCTCTGCTTGCTTATCGACTTCTGCAAGATAACTATGCAGCTTTCCGCTTGTCAGCAGGTTCATATATAACACTTTATAGTGTTCCTTTAAATGCCTTGCATGTCGTTTCCCCCATAAACCAATCGGCTCTATTTCTTCTTCGGCTGGTACTGTGATGTTCGGCAATAAATAATCACCCACCTGTCTATAAGTTCCGCCCATTTCTTCAAAAATTGTCTTTGTCATTTTCCTTTTCCTCCTGTGATTTTTGTCTATCGTGATCGTGTATTATCACGCTTGCGACCTTTAACTGTTCTTGCCTGCTCCAACAAATCATCTATCTGTTTGCGACCAAAAACCTTACGGAGCAGGCTGTAATCTTTATTTTCTGCTTTTAGGATTTTGTTTTCTTCGGTCAATCTTTCATTGACTTTCTCCAAACGCTGATTGGTGCGGTATAACTGTGCATTCGCTGTATTCAGCCTATGATAGTTGTCCCACCCCTCAAAGCAGCGGGCAAGCACCGTTTTGACAAGTTGCTTCAATTTCCTTACAACCGGCTCTGCCATTTTGGTTTTATATGCCTTTGCAGTCATAAATTTCTCTGGTTCTGGCAACTGATATTTCGGTGCAGTATCAAGCTCTATTTCAAGATTTGACAGCTCGTCTTTTGCCTTATCATAGTTCAATACTCGTTCCGACAACACATCAAATTCAATCTGTTTCTGCTCGATTTTCGCACCTAATGCCGCCACTTCTTTTTCTCTTTCCTGCTTTTTATAATCCAAAACAGAAAGATGTTTTTCGTGTGTGCCTAAATGTTCCCACTCAATCCCATAACGTTCCATCACCGCCGCAAGCTGTTCTTTTTCGGACTGTATCCATTGCGACCACTCCGTATCGCCACGACTGCCGCCCTTAAAACCTTGCGTTGCAAGAGCCTGCTTTAGTGACACTCTTGTATCAAGTCCACGCTTGCTGCCTGTGGTAAAAGGTACAAAATCTATGTGCAGATGTGGTGTAGCTTCATCCATATGCAGATGAGCCGAGAACACCCGAAGCTGTGGATTTCGCTCCTGAAAACCCTGATAGTATTCATCTAAAATCTGCTTTGCCAGTTCTCCGTTTTCCGTATCGGCGTTCATATTTCCCTTACCGCCCACCTGTAAAATGATTTCGTGGAACGGTTTTTCCTGCTTGGAACTTCGGATTTTTTCATAATAATCTTTTATCTTTCGGTCTGACCTTATCTGCTTGGCATTGTATCTTTCCAATGCTTCATCAAACAATTCGTGATAAACTGTCTTTATATTTTCATTGCAGTAGTCGATATTGAGATGAGTACGAGTTCCGTCTACATTTTCTGCTCGGAACTTTCGGCTATTGTGATTGACCGAGCCTTTACCGACCATTGCACTTATCGTTCTCTGCATTTTTTCATCTCCCATCTGTAAATTTCAACATTCTCAGGTTTTGTTACTTTTGTCAAAAGTAACGCAAAAGCACTTTTGACGGGTACACCCATCAAAAATGCGACCTGTAAACAGGTTTTGCGTTCTCCGAAGGCTCTCCGAGGGGTGAGCGTGTGCCGGTGGCACACACGCCTGCGAACCGACCGAGCCAGCAGGCGAGACCAAAGAGCCGCCTTTGAAAAGGCACTCTCTGCACACTCCCCTAAACTTTATCCGGTGTCAAAGTGTGACGATGGTGACAATGTTTTTCACAGCGTGCTGCTCTCAAAAACATTGACACCTTTGACACCGTTTGTCACGCCGTCTGCTCGGTTTCTTTCCAAAGTGAAACCTTTCTTCCGT
>OGWY01002532.1_pt1 | contig 13034 bp, 2 predicted proteins | sample 1576121 | NCBI WGS metagenome assembly OGWY01 (sample SAMEA3541543, study PRJEB24748) | human gut metagenome | biome: human gut; feature: human-associated habitat; material: faeces | place: China | collected 2012 | reverse complement strand
TGATAACATGTAAACCATGTGCTTGCACAAAGTGTAAACCATGTTACTCTTGACAAAGCCCGCTCCCCTACGAAAAGCGAGTGGGATAGCGCCGATGCGAAAGCATATCAACGCATATAGACGATTGCAGTACGGAATGCGGGTGGGATAGTGCGGTTTTGGGAGGGTTGGTGTCAGTGCTGTTGTACAGATAAAGTCACGAAAATATTAACTCCTTGTCGGTGCGGAAAATGTTTTAGGCAGTGCTTGGCGATATATTTCACTTGAACGGTGGCTGTAGGGCGCCGTTTTTTTGTATTTTGTGCCGCATTTATGACCGTTTGCGCCGTTATAACAACCGTTCGTGCCAAAAAGTTGAAAATTAAAAGCGAATGAGTTATGATATAATTATAAAATTATAAGGGGGAGAGGTATGCTCATCTGCGTTTACGATACCGCAAACGAGGCGGAGATACTGAAAGCGAAAATAACACAGATCGCAACGGCGGCATATCGAAGAATTGCCTACAGGGTATGTCAGAGGTATGAGAGCTTTGTGAAGGAGTGTAAGACGGCTGACCTTATAATCGTGCTTGCCGACGGAGCGGACGGTATGGAGGGCGTTATCGCGGCGAAGAATGCCGACAGGGATACGCCTGTAATATGGCTGTCGGACGATGAGGGATTCGGGGCGCAGTCATACAGGCTTGGCTGTACCTATTTCCACAAAAAGCCGATACCGCTTGAAAAGCTGAAGGAGGCACTGCATAAGTGCAGATGTATGGCATAAGCACGGGTAAATCTACAGGAGGAAAAACATGAAGAAAAAATTTGTACGGCTCATAAGTGCGGTGCTGTCTGCGGCAATGACGTTGACGGCTGTACCGTTATCGGCATTTGCCGAGGGCGAGGGACATACGCATGACGGCGAGAGCAATGTCATCACGACACCGCTTGATTTCAGAGAAAAGACGGCGGACGAAAACGGTGACGGCTGGAGCTGGGTATATGACACAAAGACGCTGACACTTGACGGAGTGAACATTCAGGCGACAACAGACAGTATGAGCGTCGTAACAGTCCCCGACGGTACGGAGATAGTGCTGAACGGTAACAATACTATCGTACAGACGAACACCGGCGACAGCGATACATACGTTCTCAGTGCCGTAAATACGAATGATGTTAACTGTGACGGCACTATGACGATCAGCGGCGACGGTGTGCTGAATGCAGAGAACCGATCTACAGACAGTATGGCACGCTCTCTCGGCGGATCAATAATCCTGAACGGCGGTATTGTAAACGCAACAGGTACTGTAAAGACAAATTCGCTTGAAATACATAATGACGGTGTGCTGAACGCAAATGCGACAACTGCATCTTTTGAGGGTGTGGCTGTCAATGTCGGCGGCAGTATTACTGTTGACGGCAACGGCAGTCTTACTGCAGTAGGTTGTGCTAATGAATCTACGTTAAACAGTGCAATATTGCTTACCAGTAATTTCGGTGACAAAATTTCCGTCAGCGAAAACGGCAGTATTACTGTGCCTGAAGGCAATGCAGCAAGAGTCGGAATATACTACAGCGGAAACAACGGCGACGGAATGGATGCCGAAATAAGCGGCGGTAAGGTCACTGCTTATGGTGCTAAGTATGGCATTTACAAAGTAAACCTTATAATGAGCGGTACAGGCTCGGTATATACTACGGGCGGTTCATACGCTATCGGTCAAACTGTACCGACAATAGACAAGGACGAATTTGTAGTAAAGGGTTCGACCGAGTCCAAGGCTTCAGAAAGTGCTGTGACAGGCGAGGTCGAGCTTAAGGACGGCTATTATGAGATTGGCGGAGCAGACGCTAAGACGGTAGTTATAAAGCCTGATACTTCTCCCCGTATAATACTCGGAAAGCAGACAGGAATATTCAAGACGGAAGAGTTTGAAATAATTGAAGGCATGACTGAAATCAAGCTCAAGGGTACGGTTTACTTTGATATTACTCTGAAGAATATGAGCGATGAAGAGTTTGCAGACGCAAGAGGCTATTTCGGCGGCGATGAACTCGATTTATCAGCAAGCATAATCAAGACCGATTACGGCTGGGTGTGCATGGTCTGCGATACCGAGTTTTCGCTTACATACGACACTGATAATACTCTTACAATAAAGTGCGGAGATATTGTATCCAATACCGTTCAGGTAAAGTCGAATGCAAACCGTTTCAACAAGGTTACACAGGGTGACAACACAAACAGAACGGTTTTCTATACAAACACTTCGCAGGAAGAGAAGGACAATTACAAGCTTGTAAGCACCTATACGGTTGACAGTGAAAGCATAAGCTATAACTGGTACAGTACGAACAGTGCATACAGTGCAGATGAGCTCGGTGCGGCAGTATCCGGAAGTAACGGCGAATTCAAGCTTGCGGATAATATTCCTGTCGGAAATTATGTTCTGTATTGCGATATAACCTATTCAGACGGTGACAGCACAGAAACTGTTACAGAAAAATTTACATTTACATATAAAGAATGTGCACATGAAAACGGTTATTCCGACGGTAAATGCACAAACTGCGGAGCGTTATGTGATCACAGCGATATTGACATTAACACGGGTAAGTGTAACGAGTGTGCGCATCAGTTTGTTGCTACGATCAGCACAGACGGCAGTGCACCGACAGGCTATGACACGCTCGCAGACTGCCTTGACAGCATTACTGCCGATACCGGAAACTATGTTAAGATCTATCAGGATATCGGCGATGCATCGGCAACTGCAACTTTAGATACTATAGATGTAAATCACAATGTTATGATCGACCTTAACGGTCACAAGCTGAACAATATCAAGCTTGGGGTCAACAAAGACGTCACACTTACATTAACCGGCACAGCGGGCAGTTATGTTAAGCAGGTGTATGTTCGCAAAGGCGGATCGTTTATAATTGACAGCGTTGCAAATGTAGAATTTGATACAATTTTTGTTGAGGTAGGTGCAGGGCTTGCTGTAAACGATGGTGCAAAAGTAACTACAGCGTCTTTGACTGTGAAGGCATCCGTGAATGATGACGGAACTACAACGACATCTGTAAAGCTTGCTACGGGAATGAAGATAGGTGGGCTGACATATTGGCGCCAAGATGGTTCCGGATTACTGAAATTAGGCAATCTTCTTGATGTTACCCGGCAGGCACTGCAATATGACGAAAGCGGCGAGTATCATGATCTTTATAAAGAATTTGTAAGTAAGGATTTACCCGTTGCGCTTACTGTTGTAGAGCATACTGACGCTGACCACAAATACGGCAGTGGAACAGGCAGGTGCGAGAAGTGCGGAAAGCCCTGCGAGCATGGCGGTGATATAAACACGGACACCGGCATCTGTTCAATCTGCGGTGCGGTTGTGTCTGTCGCACTCTATACAAGTGCAGACGGAAACTTATCATCTTATTTAGATGCTGATGGGCTTGACTCTATACTGAATGAATACAACGGAAGCGGCACGATAAAGCTGTTTAAGGATTATTCTAAACCAAGCGCTCAGTATGACTTATACGGAGAGCTTACAATTGACGTAAACGGACGCCAATTTAATATCCGGAGTATTACTCCTTGCAAAAACGGAAAGCTTACGATCAAAAACAGCGGCAATCCGGTTATGCTCGGTTGTAATGTATATCCGACAAACGACGCTTCATACGCCGGCGGTACGCTTATAATAGACGGCGATGTAGTTTTAGACACTTCGATCTATGTATATGATTCGAGTACGGTTATACTGAAAGACGGTACATATACTGCCGGACTTTACGCAAGGGACAGCAAGACATTATATGATATGCTCGGCGAGGGTAAGGCTTTCTTCAAGACTGACGGAACTCTTTTCAATGCAAGCGTTAAGGAAATATCAAGCAGTGAAACGCTGACAGTCAAAGACCACAGCCATACCTATACTGACGGCAAGTGCGACTGTGGATATGTTTGCCCTCACAGTGATGTTGACAGCAAAACGGGCAAGTGTACAGAGTGTGAATATCAGTATGCGGCTGTTATCGTAAAGGACGGGGCTGTAGCTTCCGTTTATGAAGAAAATGAGATGGGAGCGGCTTTTAAAGCGGCTGACAGTGACACAAACACCGGCTGTACATTAAAAGTATACAAGAATTATACAGGTAGCTATACAACACTCAGCGGTAAGTTCACGCTGTGGATCGCTGAGAAAGCCAATGTAGGTACGTTAACTGTTTCGGGAGATATAACCGTTACGGGATCGGGAAAAAATAATAGTATTTATGGCGATTTCAATGTAGCGGACGGCGGTAAGCTGACATTTGACGAAAAATGCGGCGCTACGGGAACTGTGTCGGTAGGTGCAGGTACATTTGACTGCTATAGTACATTTGCTATAACACTCAATATAAACGATGCAAGCAGTAACGTAATTCTTCACGGCGGAGCTTTCAAAACAATATGCTATAACGGCGGCGGGGACAGAGCAAACGCAGAAATACTGACTTTGTTGGCTGAGAACCGTATGTTTATGAGGACTTACGGTGAGCCGATAGACGGCTCAAAAACACTGTTGAAAGACGGTTTTGCAACAACTGTTATTGTAATATCACATGAAGATCACAGTTACGACAGCACAACGGGCAAGTGTACGATTTGCGGTAAGCGGTGCGGTCATACGGATGTTGACAGCAAAACAGGTGTATGCTCTACCTGCGAGTATCAGCTTACTGTGGGCGTTTCGGGCGTGGGAACAGCGAAGTATTTCGATAATATAGACGACGCTTTTACTGCGGCATTATCGGAGGTAAACAGCGGCTGTACGCTGACATTATACAAGGACTGTGAGCTTTCGCAGAACATAGTGATCGGCAACGCAACGGTTACTGTCGATATGAACGGACATTCTATATTATTGGCGTACAGAATTAAAGTAAACGACGGAGGCGTGCTGTATCTTAAAAACAGCAGAGAAAACGGCAGTATAGACACAGAAATTGAAGTGAATAAGGGCGGCACGCTTATAAACGGTACTGCGGACGACAGCAGTTCAGCCGTTTCCGTGTTCAGTGTATACGCCGACGCGGCTAAATGTGTGGAGATCTACGGTGGTAGTTTTACAGGCTTAACAGTAAACAACGGCACAAGCGGTATAGCTTTATACGGCGGAAGCTACGAGTTAATTCACACAAATGATTTAACTGATAGCACGCCTGTAAGCGCCCTGCTTGCAAAGGGCTATGCGTTTGCGACCTTAAACAGTGTCACACATCTCCCCGAAAGTATAGTTGACGGCAGTGCGACAACACTGAATCCGGGTCTTAAAAATGTCACAGTTGTAAAGCATACCCACACCTACACTGAAGCAAATACCAAGTGTGCGTGCGGTGCTGTGCTTTATGCAAAGGTGACATCAGCCGACGGCACTACTAACGAATATTTTGACAGCATTGAAGAAGGCTTATTATATGCCGATAAGGCTGAAAACAAGGGCTGTGTTTTCACTCTTGTAACAAGCGGTAAGATTAATAGTGAGGTTACGCTGTCAAGCGGTCAGTTTACGATTGCCACTGCCACAACGAATAATAATTATGTCCTCGGTCCTTACGCAGGGAAAATAACTATTGACGGTGCAGATGTTATGGCTGAAGGTTATACGTTCATCAGGTGCAAGGTTAATGTGAAGAGCGGATCTCTTACATTACCTGAGGGCTCAAGCGCCGGATTTGATAGTATTGCTATATCAGGCGGTACCGTAACTGTCAGCGAAGGCGTCAATGTTGACAATTATGCGGGTGCTGATAATTTATTTGTAAGCGAAGACGCAACTGACGCAAAGCTTACTATAGGCGGAGGTACTTACAGCAATATCAATCTCGGACAGTTTAAATTAAAGGACGTAATCGCAAGCGGTGTGCGTGTGATAAGCTACGACAATCCGACAGATCCGACTGCTGAGAAAACAGCAAAGGCTTTATTATACAGCGATATAGCCGAAAAAAATATTTTTGACTCCGAAAACCAAACTGTAAGCTATTATCTGTTTACCAAGTGCGAGCATAAGAATGAGGACGGCAGTTATGCCTTTAATGAGGGCGGTATATGCAAATACTGTAACTCTGAGTTTGCCGCAAGCGTAAGCTATACGGTTGACGGAAGTGCAAAGACAGAGCTGTTCGGTGATATTTATGACGCTTTTGACAAGGCTAATGAGATAGGTACGGCTACAATAACGCTGTATAAGGATATTACAGACAGCGAAAGTACACGGGACGTTACCGTTACGGGCAATGTAACGATTGCACTGAACGGTAAAACACTGGGTGGTCGTTATGGCATAGCGCGTATATCGGTATCTGACGGTGGCACGCTTACTGTAAACGGCGATGGCGATATGGATACACCTATTTACGTTAATGAAAACTCAAAATTAGTCATTAACGGCGGTGGATACTTCAATTCTGTGTCAGTTAAAAAAGGAGGCAACGCAGAAATAGGCGGCGGCACTATACGAGGTCTGTCCGTTCGCGGTAACGTAAAACTCAGCGGCGGTAAATTCAACGACATCGAGATACTTAACGGCAATCTTGAATCTGTTCTGGCTGACGGTTATGCTTATAAAGTGGACGGCGGTGCATGGCTTTCAATTGCAGAACGTGCAGAGAGCGTTTATAGCAGTTTGAATAACAACGATAAACCGTTGAGTGTAGAAGAAGCGCCGATAAAGAGCGCAAGTATTGCGTGGCACGGCGGAGGAACGCCTGTTATATACCGTAACGGAGTGAAAAATTTAGACGTCAATGTTACATACGAATTGGCGGACGCTTCAAAGCAGATAACCTATTCGGACTATGTAAACGGCAATAATCACAGTAAAGATTCTGAGTTTTCTGATAACTGGTATACGGTATTCGGTTATAAAATCGGTGAGATTGTAGCGGAAGACGGTGAGGTTGAATATTACACTGTACTGAAGTGTGACGGATACGAATATAAGTCGAATGTGCTTAAGCTTACACTTGCGACCTGCTCGCACCCGGAGGATAGCTTTACCGAGAAAAACAACGACGGAGGGGTATTCTGCGGTATATGTGATTTATTGATAGGAGCTCAGGCAATAAAGGCTGACGGTGAGCCGTTAGGCTATGCGGATATAGAGAGTGCCATAAAGCTGGCACAGGAGAACGAGGGCAGCACTGTAAAGCTGATTTCTGAAGGAGTATCTACTTCTAATATATCCATTACCGTGACGGGCGGCAAGTTTACTGTTGACTTTAACGGTAAAGAGGTATATTATAATTCCGATGTCAAAGGCGGAGACGTGACTTTCACTTCTTCGGTAAAACAAGCCGATGCAGAAAATCTGCTAAGCACAATCAATGTAAACGGAGCTGACGCTAAGGTTACAATTGACGGTAAAATCAAGCTGGGAAGAGTAAGAACATTTAGCGGTACGCTTACAGTAAACAGTACCGATGGCTATATTGATGAACTGTCAACAGAAGGCGGAAAGACTGTTATAGACGGTGCAAGAATCGGTGCACTGAGAACTTTCGGCGGTGAAGCGGTCATCAATGATGTTAATGCCGATTCTTTAGCTATGTTTGACAACCGCTCCGGTGAAAGCGAATATAACATCTCTATCGTAAGCGGTAGGTTCGGCAGTTTCACTTGCAATGCAGACAGCGGTTATAATATAGGCAAGGTGATGGCGAGCGGAAGCAGCGTATTTGAAAAGGGAGAACCTTGTTATTATGACAGTGTTAAAAATCGGACCGAAGGTACTGATTTAGTCTTTGCGGTATGCGACCATAAAAACAATATGGGTCGTCCTAATTTAAACGATGCAAATGTTTGCAATTACTGCAATGAGGAAATCATTGCAACTGTAAGCTATACGGCAAACGGCGGCGAAGAGACGGATCTGTTCAGCGATATATGCGACGCTTTTGCCAAGGCTAATGAGATAGGTACGGCTACTGTAACGCTGCAGAAGAACATCACGGACGGTATTACAGATACGATAGCTGTTACAGGCAATGTTACGCTTGAACTTAACGGTAAAAGGCTCTCACAACCCGGTACTGATGTATGGTATTCCATAGAAGTAACGAGCGGTAAGCTGACCGTTAACGGCAGTGGCTTAATAAAACGTGTTGCCGTTCGCAACAGCGGCGATGCGGAAATCAACGGTGGTACTTTCTCTGACTTCATAATTAAAGACGGCGGTAACGCTGTAATTAAAGGCGGTCAATTCTACAGCTTACAGGTTTCAGGCGAAGGCAGAAACGTAAGACAGCTTCTTGCGGACGGCTATGCCTATTGGAGTTTTATCGATTCCGGCATCTGGTCTACTATTGCAGAGCGTGAAAAGCAGGATATAGCTAATGTAGAAGTAAAGGAAGCGCCGATAAAGAGTGCAACAATTTCCGCTGAGAACGAGTCACCGATAATATACCGTAACGGTAAAAAGGCTTCAACTTTCGCGGCCGATGTGACATATTCGGGAAATGAAACACTCTATATTACCGGATGCTTAATTGACGGAACGGTAATAAGCGAAAAAACAGAATTATTAAACGGTTACTGTTATTTACTTGGCGATCAAGTTGATAAAGTGGTGGCAGAAGACGGAGAAATCCAATATTACTGCATATTTACCTATGACGGATATGATTATAAGTCGAATGTGGTAACGCTTACAGTAGCTACCTGCCAGCACCCCGGCGAAAGCGTAAAATGTGACGATAACGGTTGTGTGTGCGGTATATGCAACAGAGCACTACCGGCTTCGGTAGAGCTGTCTGACGGCACGTTATCGTATTACGAAAACTGGAATGACGCTATCAGCGCTGCCCAGGAAAGCGAAGGCTGTACATTAAAGCTGTTAGACTACAGTGGTGTTAATGATGGTGAAATATTTGACATAAGCAAGGGTAGATTTACCGTTGATTTAAATAGAAATGACGGCACCACAACATTTGCATTTAATGTCAAGGGCGGAGATATAACGTTTACGGCATCGCAAGCAGCCTCAAGTTCACTTACCGGTGTAACGGTATCGGGTGAGAATGCCAATGTTTTAATTGACAGTAAAGCCACATTGAATTATTTAGTTGTAAATTCCGGAAAGGTTAGTGCCGATGGTGCTAATATCGGCGCAATAACGATAAACGGCGGAGACACGGTCATCAATGATGTTAATGCCGATTATTTAAGCATGAAAGCAGACACGACCGGTGGAAGCGGATATAATGTCTCTATAGTAAGCGGTACGTTCAACATCTTCACTTGCGAAAATGAAAGCAATTATACTTTAGGCAGGGCAATTGCGAGCGGAAGCAGAGTTATAGGCTTAAATGCGATTGTCGGTTCAGGTTTCAAATATGCTGAAATTCAGAGCATGACCAAAGCCAATTATCTTAATGTTATAAAGTGCGACCATAAGGACGAAAACGACAGCTATAAGCTTGACGGAAACCTTTGTCCTTACTGCAATGAGGAAATTGTTGCAACTGTAAGCTATACGGCTGACGGCGGCGAAATGACAGATCTGTTCAGCGATGTTTATGACGCTTTTGCCAAGGCTAATGAGGTAGGTACGGCTACTGTAACGCTGTATAAGGATATTACAAACAGCGAACTTACACAGGGCGTTACCATTACCGGCAATGTAACGCTTGCACTGAACGGTAAAAAACTGGGTGGCACTTTTGCTTTCAACGCACCTGTAGAAGTATCCGACGGCGGTATGTTTACCGTAGGCGGCGATGGCAAAATGCGGATGCCTATTAAAGCTTACGCAAACTCAAAGTTAATCATCAACGGCGGTGAATTCACATCGGTGATGGTTTACATAGACGGCGACGCAGAAATAGGCGGCGGCGTTATAGACGCTCTGACCATTATAGGTAACGCTAAAGCAAAAATCAGCGGCGGTAAATTCTACAACATCGAGATAGCAAACGGCAGTCTTGAATCTGTTCTGGCTGACGGTTATGCATATAAAAAGGACGGCGGTGCATGGCTTTCAATTGCAGAACGTGCAGAGAGCGTTTATAGCAGTGTGAATAACGACAATAAACCGGTGAATGTAGAAGAAGCGCCGATAAAGAGCGCAACGCTTAGCACAGAAATAAACAAGCTGTATCGCAACAGCAACGCAAACCCCACGCTGAAGTTCAACCTTGCTCTTGCTCACGGCTCTAACCTGAACGACTCGTATGTAAGTAAGAGATACGGTATAAACTCCTATGTAAGCGGAGATATAATTTATAGCAGCTTAAGCGCACTTGTAAAGGACGCTAAATTGTCGGCAGACGAAATAATTGATAAGGCAGGCGACAGCGATGCTGCCGAGATATACTTCGTAGTTACTACCGGTGACGGCTATGAAATAAAGTCGAACACTGTAAGCATAGACCTTGTTGACTGTGATCATTCTCAGGTGGTCGATCCTACAGCGGACAAGGAAACCGCAGGTAATATTACTACGCCGACATATTGCGAGATATGCAAGAGCAAGTTCAATGCAAAGATAACAAAGGGCGACGATGTCAGGTATTATAACGATCTTGACGAGGCTGCGAAAGACGCTCAGAAGAGCGAAAACGAGGGCTGTACCTTATATCCGCTTTATAACAAGAACGGATACGGCGGTCAGTTAGTCATAACCGAAGGTAACTTCACGCTCAAGTACGCAGTTCGTACAGCGTTCTCATGTCCGATCATCATAAACGGCAAGGCAAAGCTGACGGTTACGGGACGTTGTGCGGTGACAGCGTTTGAGAATCAAGACGCATTCATAGTGCGGGGCGGTGATGTCACATTTGACGGGCTTGCAACAGGCAGCAATGTGACCATAAACGGCGGAAATGTTACAATGGCCGCAAACAATATAAATTGCCTTACTATACACGGCGGTAATGTATCCATTTCGTCAGGTGGGTTTGCCGAAATCGTAACTACGGTCAGTGATAAGGTGATAGCCGATTATATCGATCACGGCTTCTGGGTACAGGACAGAGGAACAAAAGAGTGGATAGATATATACAGTCTTAATAAGGCAACGGCATCATCGACAAGCGGTCTTACGGTACGGGTGTGTCCGATGCAGATAATTCAGCCGAGGAATAATGTATATTACACCAACGGCTATTATCCCGGCGACATACCGTCACTTCAAATAAGTGCAGTGCCGTGGTATTCAGGCGAGGTCAACGCAGATGTTGCTTATCAGTGGATCGGCATTGATGAAAACGGCAACGAAACAGAGATAGAGGGTGCTACAGACAGAAAGCTGTCGCTCGAAAATCTCACAACGGGCAGGTACTACTGCCGTCTTACCTACAGCAATGCTACAACGGCGGGAGTTTCGATGAAGTCGGACGTTGTAACGGCTACGATAACCGAATGTGAGCATTCCGGAGGAGAGGCTACCTGCACCAAAAAGGCAAAGTGTGAAATATGCGGTGCGGAGTATGGCGAACCTCTCGGTCACGACTATGTTGTAATTAAAGTAGTTGAGCCTGACTATCGCAACGAAGGCTACAGCGTATTTGAATGCACAAGATGTAAGGATTCATATATCGGAAACCGTGTTCCCGTAAAGCCTATTCCCGATGTGGAAGAAATAGCGGTTGAAAAGACGACATACAATGAAGTCGATATAAGCTGGAAGAATATAAGCGGTGTTGACGGATATTATGTCGAATGCTATGTCGGCAATCAGTGGAAGCAGATCGGCTTCAGCACGGACGGCGACAGAGTAGCGGCAAAGCTGAGCGGTCTTTCTGCAGGCCTTAAATATAAGGTAAGGATAGCGGCTTATGCAGGAAGCTTCACCGGCAAGTTCAGATGTTTCTATGTTGATACCATTCCTTCTCCCGTATGGAATATAAATACGGTGAAGGCTACCGATGAAACGGTAAGAATAAGCTGGAACAGAAACACCAGAGCGGACGGCTACAAGGTAGAGTGGTACATTGATAATCAGTGGTCTGCAAAGACTGTTACCGGCAACAATAATATAGCGGCGGTTATAGACGGACTTTGTGCGGGAACACGATATAAAGTAAGGGTAAGCGCATATAAGGGCAACCTTTACAGCCCGTATACATACGGCTATATCGATACGCTCCCGTCAAAAGTTACGGGTATTACACAGGCAGTAACATCTTCTTCGTTTACGCTTACATGGGATAAGAACGAAAGTGCGGACGGTTATACCGTTCAGTACTATGCAGACGGTAAGTGGAATGAAAAGACGCTGACCGGCAATAACAAAACTACCGTTACAATAGGCTCGCTTAAGGGCTACAAAACCTACAAGGTCAGAATAAAGGCTTATAAGGGTGAGCTTCAGAGTGCATTCGACGATATTTATATCACTACCGCTCCGACAAAGGTCAGCGGTCTTAAGGTAAAGAGCGCAGTTGACTCAAAGGCGGTTGTTATATGGAATGCGGATGCAACCGCTGACGGATATAATGTAGGATATTATATCGGCGGTAAGTGGGTTGAAAAGGCCATAACCGATAATAAGACAGCAATGGCTAAACTTGACGGACTTACACCTTACAGCACATATAAAGTAAGGGTAAGAGCGTATAAGGGCAATCTGTACGGTGATTACAGCTATACTACGGTTACTGCAGTGCTTTCACCGGTAACCGATATCAAGGTTGTATCGGCAAAAAGAAACTCGATAACCGTTAAGTGGGGTAAAAACGCCAGTGCAGACGGATATAAGGTTGAAATTTACAAAGGCGGCAAGTGGGTCAAAAAGACGTTAAAGGGCAGTGCGAATGCTACTGTCACTATTGGCGGACTCAGGGCCGGAAGCGTGTATAAGGTAAGGATTGCGTCTTATAAGGGTGCAAATACAAGCGCTTATACTTATGCAAATGTGAATACAGCCAAATAAGCTGACAGTAAAAAAAAGAGAACACCGGGCGACCGGTGTTCTTTTTTGTGTATCAGATGCGTTTTTACTATAAGAACAAACTGAGCCGTAAGCAAGAGTGCTTACGGCTCC
>OGWY01002525.1_pt1 | contig 13067 bp, 10 predicted proteins | sample 1576121 | NCBI WGS metagenome assembly OGWY01 (sample SAMEA3541543, study PRJEB24748) | human gut metagenome | biome: human gut; feature: human-associated habitat; material: faeces | place: China | collected 2012 | reverse complement strand
CTTCCGATCTGTAAAATCCGTTCTTTGCAAGAAGCTCATCGTGTGTATTACATTTTCTCTGCTGATGCCGAACTCAAAGCTGTAACATTCTCTACAAGGACCTTACCGTTGTGCGATGTATGAGGGGAAAACAGGACAGCAGCTCTTCCATACTCATTATGTATATTATATCCGTAAATGTCATATACACCAACATTATTACCCGCATGCGACTCAAGACGAAGAGTAACACCTCCCTTGGCTTTCAAGTCGCGAAACAAGATATTTCGTGCGGCATGGAGCTGGCACAACCCATATCCCTGACTGGCATTTTCAATTGTACAATTATTTATCAAACCGTTTGTGGGACGCGAGATGTGCCATGAATGTACATCCTCTGCGTCGGCTCCTACGAAAATAATTCCACAATATTTTGTATAGTGGTCAAGAATATGTGCATCAGCAATCTTAAAATTCTTCACCATCCTGCATAATGCAAATCGCACAGGCATTGTTGGCGGAAAATCATCACCAGGATCAGGAGTAAAATGAGAGTAATCTACTGTATATTGTTCACCGTTAAGTCCGCTGATGCTGCAGTCGTGTATAAATGAGTTTTCAGAATCATTCTTCGAGGTAAAATACAACATGATAACATTTTTCGTTTTCTCTCCCCAATATGGTTTGAGTACAGCATCCTTATGTACCAGAATATGTACCCCCGATTTCATATAAACTTCGGCAAAGCAGTACGTCCCGGCAGGAATGAGCAGATTGCCGCCCCCCTGTCCGGCCATATCGTCGATAGCCTTCTGCAGCAGAGCCGACTGGTCCTTATTCTCGTCGCTCACCATGCAGTAGCTGTCCGTCACACTGCGTAGCAGAGCCGCATTGTCTATCTCCGTACCAATGATGTCCGGTATTCCCAAAACCGATTGCAGAGATTCCTGCTTCGTTCCGTCCGCATCTTCTTCCCACGAAGGGGAGTATCTGTTGCATGCAGACATCCCCATCATAAGTAATGTTGCTAATATAAGATGTGATTTCATGTATAGATATCAATAAGGATTAATAATTTAGAGTGAATTTGCTTTCCACATTCCTTTTAATCACTACCGTACCGAGCGAAGCCGAGTATATCTCCTCGCTTACGTCCGTTCCGTCCGAAACAGTCAGTTCGGAAGCCGAAACAGTCATCTCCACTACAGCATTCTCTATCGTCTGAGGATGAAGATAAAAAGATTTGCTTTCAATATTCAAATCCACCTCCACAGCTTCATCGCTCAGAACAAATTCGTTCACTGAAGGCTTCCATGACTGAATAACCTTTGCGGACGACAATGACAGAGCGGTGATACTATTCTCCTCCGGCAATCCCGGACACTCTACTGAAAATTTACCTAAGAGATGCTCCATGCTGATGGTAATCACACCTTCGGCACTAATCGTTATTATTCCGCTGTTATCAGCCGGCGTGCCTGTTTCATCCCCCACGTTTCCATCCTGCTGTACGTCCACTTCAGATGTGGAAGCATAGATGATATCCTTATTAAAAGCATTGTCCGGAGAAACAGAAGACTCTCTCGAAAGAGGAACTGAAGACAAGCATTGCTCCTTTGTCACAACCATATCCTCGATATCGAATGCCACAGCCTTTATATTGGCCACATCATCCGTCAGTAAAACAGTCTGTTCCGTAGTTGTTATATTTCCACTTACGTCACACTGATATGCCTTCCATTCGCTACCATCACCTTTGCTTAACACTACATAATAGTCTGTTCCCACCGGCTGGGCTATATATAAATAGAAGTCAGACAGTTCCGAAGCGTCCGCGCGACTTTCAATATTATTTATATCAAATGATGCAACTATGGCGCAGTCCGCATTGTCCTGCTTTACAGTTTCCTTCTGACACGATACAAAAGCCACCGAAAGCACAGCAGCTGAATATATAATCGATTTTGTTTTCATACTCTCTGAATTTATGTTTATTATTCTATCTCTGACACTTCCTTCTTACTTATTATATATGGGAAGACTGGATTGTCTTCTGATTTCACATACTCATAACCAGACTCTGCAATTGCTGCATTCATGGCGGTAATCTTTTCGTCTGTAAACTCCGTTATGGCAGATACTTCCTCTCCCAACTGCAATTCACTTTCAGTTATAGGTGACGTATTGGCTTTAGTGGAATGCAAAGCTATGCAGCCTATATCTCCAGTCCCATCAGGATTATAATAATAGGAAAAACTGTTTTCTGATACATACTTGTCTCCGGTCTTATTCTCTATAATATACCTTCCTATCAAAGTTCCGACACTATTATTTTTATCAGAAGACAGTTGCTCGATACCGGCAGAATAGCATCCGATCATTTTACCTCTTGCCACACCGGAAATTCCACCGGCATAAGTCGAGGCAGATATCTTGCCTGATGCATAACAACCTATTATCTCAGAATCAGATTTATATGCTTGTCCCGATATTCCACCGGCATTTGTTCCATTTACTTCGATCGAAAGAGCACTGCAAGCAATCAACTTTCCGTTTTCCAAAGACCCCACTATTCCACCGCTGTGTTTAGCACTTGTAATCTTACAATTTTCTACATGACAGTTTTCAAGAGTAAGTAAGCCGCTGTTGATAGAAAGGCTGCCGATAAGACCACCGCTGGACCCAGTACTCCCATTGTGACACATGACAGTACAGTTTCTTGCAATACAGTTGCTGATACGTCCGTTCCCATAATAGCCGGCCAAAGTTCCGGCATGAAATACCTTACCATTGTTATCAGGTGAAGAATATATTATGGCGTTTTCTATTATCAGATTAGAAACTAAGGCTCTCTCATTCTGCACTCCGAAAAACAATCCACCATGATATTCTCCGTTTCCACTTACCTTAAAATTCTTTACAGTATGGTTTCCACCATCAAATGTAAAGCTAAAGCCATTTTCTGATGTACCTATAGGAATCCATTCATGGCCTCCCAAATCGATATCTTTCTTCAGGCGGATAAATTTATTCCACAAATTAACCCCATCCGGTTTTTTTTCGTTAATAGCTTTTCTCACAAAAGCCAAATCCGCCCCCGACTTTATCAGATACGGCTCACTCTCCGTCCCGTTTCCTTCCAGACTTGCAGAAACCGTTACTCCGTCCCACACATTAATCAGGTTCGCACTGCCGCCGTTCTCCGTTGTCCAGTCCTTTACGGTGATTTCGCCGGTAAACGAAGCCGTCATTTGAGAGAAAGAGAGATTGTAGATATATTCCTTTCCCGAAACCAAATCCTTGGAAGATGAGCTTTTTGCCGATACTTCCGAGCCATCCGAAAGCGTCAGTACGACACTGTTCTGATAACTCGCTTGCGGGATGACATAAGCAGTGACAGTCGACTTTTCAGAATCATAATAAGCGTTGATATCAATGTTCTCTCCTGTTGCCGACCAATCTTCATTCCAACCAGTGCGCGTCATTCCCGACTTTGATTTCAGTACAGCCTTAGTGATTGTATTTCCCTCCGTATTGCCTATCTTTATAATAATCTTCGAGAGAGCATGATCGAGGTTTACTTTCAGCACGTCGTTCACCACCTCCGCTGTCTTATTGTCAGAATATAAGAAATCGAACGAATACAGTTTCTCGGCAGAAGACATATCCACTTCTTCAGGTGTTTCACCGTCACTAATACCGTCAGCACCACTGTTCCCGTCAGGAGTACCATCACCAATAGCACCACCGTCAGTACCACCGCCAGAAGCTGCACCCTCACCGGTCAGTGAAATACCCGTAGCCGTATTCTTTCCATCGGGATTTACAATATATGCAGAATACGTTTCTTCATTATCAATACTTAGTTTCTTGTCAGGATCCGTTGCGCTCCACAAACTCTTATACTCATATCCGTATGTTTCAGTCCCGTGATGGATAAAAAGCTTCGTGCCCTCTGCCCACTCTCCATTCTCTCCATTTCGTGACACGGCAATCTGCCTGATTTCCCCAGATGTTTCGTCTATAAATCTTTCGTTATTGCAAGAGTAAAGCACAGACAGTACCGACAACCCCAATGCCACACTTATATTTCCTGTTTTCATAAAACTCATATTTTAAAAGTTAACCATTACTCGCCAGGGACAGCAGAAATCTCAGTCTCACCCCCGGACGCACTTCCATGATTCTTAAGCATTACGTTCACAGCCTTGCCGGACTCGAGTTTCAGACCATTCAGATAGCTGCTCGAAGCCACTCCCAGCTCCAGTTTCACAGTTTCCACTTCTTGCGGAACAGCAAAACAGGTGTACTTTCCTTCTGCATCCTTCAGAATCGTAATCACTGCATCCCCCTCCTCGTAGGACAGCACAGCCGTAGAGAAATCCCCTGTCGATGCAGTCCATGTGAATTTATTACTGATGCCTGAAGCTACAATACTCTCCGGCAATGTTCCTTCCGAAATTCCTCCTTCAGAAGTCTCTCCGCCACCTGCAGAGCCTTCCTTCTCAAAAGAGAAACTCAACTTGCTGAACAGATGAGAGAACGAAATCTTCAACCTGCCTTCATTATCGATACTGCAGCCATCATCCCCACTCTTTGCATAAAGAATATCCTTGCCGCCCAAGTACACATGTTCCGCACTGCAATATTCATCTAACGTAATCGCAGTCCCATCATCCTGAAAACACATAGCCGAGAATCTGAAGTTTTCGGGACTGTCTATCAGCAGTAGCTCCTGCTCATTTCCATCAACTGTCCATCCACCACCCACTTCAGTATTATACTTCATCTTCACAAAATAGTCATTCTCCGTGCCCGTCTGGTCGATATAGAGATAGAAACTGTTGCTAAAAGGCTCGCCTGTCTCAGTTCTCGACATACCCTTTGTCAAGACAGACACCTGAATATTTCTTGCAGACGCCCCATATTCTTGCGCATTGTCCGTTTCCGTCACGTTGTCAGTACACGCTGCCATACCCAGCCCCAACAATGCAACTATTGTGTATCTTAAGTTGTCCATATTATTTCATTTTTTATTCTTCTACATTTCTTATATTACTAATAACATAAGGGAAAAACCCGTCTTCCGAAGCCACATACTCCAGACCGTCCTCCTCCAAAGCCGCATTCATCATATTCACCTCTTCCTCGCCAATGGCATCCACTTTCATAAGAACCGGCACTTCACTATCGTCCATATTCAGATTTTCAGGCTCGGAGACATTATTCCCAATTGCATTCAGTTCCGACACAGAGAAAGATTTGATAATAGAGCTTGAGATATTCGAAGCACCATCCTGCATCGTACTCTTTGTAAACTCTCCTATTATGCCTCCCAAGACAGATTTTGTATCCGCCACACCTATATTCCGCAACACAGAATAACAGCCCCGGATATTGGCGAATTTATTTGTACCTACTATGCCACCAAATTTAGCTGGTCCGCTTACATCATAATCCACATTAGAATAACAGCCCAATATATTCTGAAATATTACGGAATTGGATTTATTGTTTGTCGCACCAACAATCCCTCCCAAAATGCCTGACGAACCGGATATTTTACCATCAAAACTGCAGGCAATAACCTTGAGATTGTTATTTATAAGCCCAACTATTCCACCTGTATTTGCACCTATATTTGCACCTGTTCTTACTTCCATATCAGTCACCTCGCAATTCTTTATGACAATATTCGCCACCTGACCGTTTCCCATTATCGCCCCGGCATTCTTTCCTCCTTCTATTTTACCGCCAATAACCTTACAATTTTCAATTGTCAGATTCTGATGAGCATATCCTACCACAGCCGATACATTCGAAGCAGTTGTATTATTTGAATATAAATCAGGATTCACTATTGTCAGATTCTTGATGTAAGTTTCTGCAGATGGCCTGCTGTCGCCGAACAAGCCGATATACATCTTGCCAGACTCGTCATGCACCTTCAGATTATAAATCCGATGACCATCGCCATCGAAACTTCCGGCAAACTTCCCTTTAGAAATTCCGTTCCCTATAGGCATCCATTCCTTATTATCAAGGTCGATATCAGAGGTAAGCCTGAAGAATATTCCATTATATTCCAAAACATTAGAGCCGGAATTCGGGTGTTTGTTCACCTCCTGAGCCATCAGCGCCAGCTGCTCCCCATTACTTATCAGATACGGGTTCTCCTCTGTACCGGAGCCACCGGCAAAAGATTCAGCCACCTTTCCGCTCCACTTCGGAATGACCACAGCCTCCTGTTGCGTTTCGCCACCCCATTCCTTCACATCCACACTACTGTCGAAACTGATGCTCAGGTCGCCCGTATTCAGGTCTATCGAAAGCGAATACTCCTTACCGACCTCCAGCACGATATCATTCCTATACTTCGCCAACTTAGGTTCATCCGTTTCACCGACCATATACAGCGACACCTCCGGACGCACCCACACGTGCGGAACGACATAAGCCACAAAGCTACTGCTGCCTTCGTACGGCAACCTTATATCCACCTTATCCTCTACGTCCGGCGTCCACTGTTCACCATCGAATGTCATCACTCGAGGCGACTTTAACATGACGTGCTCAACCGATGACAAGTCCCTGCCTTTCACATTAATCACTATCTTCGACATCACATGGCCGAACTCCAACGACAGCTTTCCGTCCGCCGGCTTCTCCAGACCATAGTTTATGGAGTACAGATAATCAAAACCATCAAGATTGTTCGCTTTCTGCTCTACAGCGTCATCATCACCTGCCTGCAATTCCACCTTGTCAAATCCGGTTCCCGTCTTCTCGATATAAGCCACAAGGTCTATCGTGGAGTTCCCGTTCCACTCCAGCACCCTTTCATATTTCCCCGGCTTACCTGGTGTCCAGCTGCCACCACCGAAAGTGAACACATCCTCTCTTGCTTCACCATTATCGTCCGTCACCGTATAGTTTCTCACCTTCATACTGGTGTCATCCTCCCATACCGAAGCATCCACTCCTGCTCTCGAAGCAAGGACACACACAGAGTCGCCTATTTCCGCTGCCCTCTCCATTCCGTCTTCGCATCCAGAAAGAGCCAAAACTGACAATATAGAAAGCCATGATATATATTTCATTTTCATATTATTTCAATTTTAAGTTAATATTTCAATCCTTGCCGTCTATCACCATATCCCCTGCCTCTTCCACAGTCCATTCAGAGGAAGAGATATCCACAGTTTCAAACTCGAAGTCATAGTTGCCATCCTCTTCCCAGGGCTTTATAGTCACATCACCTGTCAGAGTAATCTTCTCTCCGAGATTGTTCACTCTCAGATTGACCTCTGTAACCTTCGCCGCTTCCACGTTTATACGATCTCCGCTGTAAGTATACTTCTTTCCGTTCATCGTCAGACTAATGCGCACATCTTCCTGCGGAATAAGAACCGTTTCGCAAGTGTTCTCCGTCAGTCCCTCTTCAGGCAGCAGCGACAAAGTGGCGATATCCTCCTTCACGTCCAGTCTCGGTTCTGCTCCGTAACAGTCAAGCACAGCCATCGACTTCACACCCTCCAGCTCCAAAGCCGAAATCTCAAGAATCTCACCATCGAAACCTTTAAACTCGAAGTTGAATACCACCTTGCCAAGCACATGTTCGAAAGAAAGACTCACCGGGTCCATCGTCCTCTTCACACCCTTCTTCACAGCCAGGAGCAAATCCTTGGAATTATCCACCGGCAGAGCTTGCAAATCCTCGAAAGTCAGATACCTGTCATAAGGGAACACACCCACAAAGTGATGCAGAACACCCTCCTTTTCGCTCCAGAACATATTCTTCGCCGTCACCCATACATCGTGATTGAGATACACCGGATTATTCTCCGCAATATATTCCTTCACCGACGGCATCACATCGCCATTATCCGAAGCCCAGAAGAACAAGCTTATCGAATCCTCATGCCCGAAATCATTCTTTGCCGCCGCACGACTGTCCGCCATAGCCGCACTTATACGCACACATCTGTCGTCCGTACCCACATCTTCCACATTGCCGCATGCCATCACAGCCCCCGCCATGAATGCCGCACATATCATATAGCTAATCTTTTTCATATTCAGTCATTGTTTTTAGTCAAGTTCACCCTCCACCGTTCCGTTATCATCAAAATCCTTTATGTCGAAATCCTCCTTATCGAGGACAGTCACTATACCCTTATCCTCCGTTTCACCCGGAATGACCTTAAAGTTAAGCAGCAACACCTCGCCCGAGTCTACAGCCACATCCTCACCATCGTAGGTATAGCTGATGCCCGACACCATAAACGTCGTACCGCTGAGCAAAGTCTGCGGAACAATCTGTGCAGCAAACAGCGATTTCACCTTCGTACTCTTCTCCAGCGTCACCTTCTCCCTCACATCTTCCGTCCTCACTTCGCCCGTCAGAACATTCAGGAAAGCCTGATCATACATTTCGAGAGTAAACGACCCAACAGTAGGAGCAACATCTCCATCGAAAGAAACCGCCAAAGCCGCAAACACACTCTTAAGCCTGATTTTTTCGGTCGGCAGCCCATTATCGGCTGAAACCCGTGCATACAGCAAGTCAGTTTCACGGTTGAGAGGCACAGACTTGAGATATTCCAGGTCATAATCACCGTTCAGATGAGGATACAGAGCCACAATACTCTCAGCCCCCTCTGCCGTCTCCACATTAAGTTCTTCAGCCGGAAGCCATTCGCCGCCATTATATCCCCACCTGATATTATTGATAACCAATCCCGACAAATCCACAATCTCAGCATTCTTTTTCCACGCAAGGAGCGAAACACTGTCGCCGGCCACAAAACTCTGTTTCCCTATGTTTGCAAACTCCGTCAGCGATTCAAACCCGAAACTCAGGTCATAAGTCCTTTCCTTCACCGTATCATCTTCCGTACACGATGGGAGAAATCCCACCATACACATAAGCAATAACAATATGTTCGTAATATTCCTCATATATAAATAATTTTACATTAAACGTTATAAACTACCTGCCATATGGCAAGTAGTAATGTTATCCAAATCTTTTTACCTTAAAAGCCGCTAAACCTTAATATAACATTATTTCTTTCTCTCCGAAGCATAAAGCGGATAATCATGATTCACAGTATGTTCCCTTTTCATAATCTCCATCGCCTTGGCTGCAATTTCCGGATTGAGAGCAGCCACATCATTCACCTCAGCCACATCGCTACTGATATTGTAAAGCTTCAGAGGTGCATCCTTGTCCTTAAGCAGCCCTGTACGTATAGCCTTCCAGTCGCCCATCCTTACCGCCACATTTCCCTGATGCTCCCAGTAGAGGAATTCGTGAGCTTTCTGCTCTCCATCCCCCGTAATAACAGGCAAGAAAGATATACCATCCGTTTCGTCTACATCCACTCCAAGCAGCTCCGCAAATGTAGGCATGAAATCATAGAATGCACCTATATGTTTTGAAATGCTGCCGGCTTTTATTTTATTTCCCCATTTTATTATCATAGGAATCCTGATACCCCCATCAGTCATACTTCTTTTATATCCGCTAAAATCACCATTGCTATTCCAAAAATCCGGATCGGCTCCGCCCTCAAGGTGAGGCCCGTTGTCGCTGCTGAATATCACTATCGTATTATCGTCTATTCCGAGTTCTTTGAGCAAAACTACCACATCGCCAACATACTTGTCCACCCTTGACACCATAGCAGCAAAAGTGGCATGAGGTTCCGGCTGCGAGCAGTAAGCTTTCACATCAAAGGCCGGATCTCCATATTCCGCACCTTTCTTTTCTGCCACAAAAGGAGTTTCCGGATACTTTCCTCTATACTTTCCAATAATACTATCCTCGGGAGCCAGAAGTTCCGCATGAGGCTGTATCACGGGAATAAAAGCAAAAAACGGCTTATCTTTATTAGCTCTGATAAAATCCAGAGCCTTTTCATGTATCACGTCCGGAGCATAAACAGCCTTGGTTTTCGTATCATTTCCCTCTAAAAGGACTTTTTCCTGATTATGCCATAAATGAGACGGATAATACCTATGCGCCTGCCTTTGGCAGTTATACCCGAAAAATTCATCAAATCCCTGATTGTTCGGGTCCCCTTCCGAACCAGGAAAGCCAAGTCCCCATTTACCAAATGCACCTGTAACATATCCGTTATCCTTAAACATACGCGCAATAGTAAATGTCCCCTCCGCCATCGGCAACTGGCCTTCACCTTTCAGTTCTCTGTTACCTCTAACTTGAGCATGGCCTGTATGAAATCCTGTCATCAGAGAACATCTTGACGGTGCAGACACCGTACATCCGGCATAAAATTGGGTAAACTTCATCCCCTGCGAAGCAAGGGCATCTATGTTAGGAGTATTGAACCTCTCCTGTCCATAACAACTCACATCGCCATATCCCAAATCATCAGCCAGGATAAATACTACATTAGGGCGACTCTCTAATTTGTTCTTTTCGGATGCAGAACAAGATGCCAACATACAAAGAACAAATAATGATGTAAGATTTTCTGTTTTCATAATTTTTAAAGGTTATTATTTTTCTTCGAGTACAAAAATACAATTACTAATATGTTAATATGTATTTATAGGTATATTTATCGTATCTGCAGGTACAGGAATGTATCTTTAAGCAATTGAGAAACATAATAATACCTACAGATACATCTATTATACAACAAGATACCCACAGTATGGATTTACAATTTATATTTGCAGATATAAAAAAGGAAACAAATTCTTTAAAATATTTTATCATGAAAAATTATTTATTATTCAGTTCTGTTTTGGCTCCTTTAGCCATAAGTTCGACTGCATGTTCTTCAACAGAGAAAACAGAGAAAACAAGCAAACCAAATGTAATAGTAATCCTTGCGGACGATTTGGGGTACGGTGACGTAAGCGCATATGGAAGTAAAACCATTTCTACACCAAATATTGACAAACTGGCGAATGGAGGTGTTTGCTTTACTGATGGGCATGCCACTTCTGCTACATCAACACCTAGTCGCTATGCGATGTTTACAGGTTCATACCCATGGAAAAACAAGAATGCCAAGATTCTTCCTGGCGACGCTCCCCTTCTGATTGACACAGCACAGTTTACAATGCCGAAAATGTTCAGAAATGCAGGATATACTACAGCGGCAATTGGCAAATGGCATCTTGGAATGGGTTCGGGAAATCCGGACTGGAACGAGAGAGTAACTCCTGGGGCAAATGAAATAGGTTTCGATTATTCATGTCTTATAGCAGCGACAAACGACCGTGTACCTACAGTCTATGTTGAAAATGGTACAGTAGTCGGACTTGACCCTGAAGACCCTATTCAGGTAAGCTATAAAACAAATTTTGAAGGAGAACCAACAGCCATAGACCATCCGGAAATGCTGAAAATGCACTGGGCGCACGGACATAACAACTCAATAGTAAACGGCATTCCACGTATAGGATATATGAAAGGTGGAGAGAAAGCCAAATGGGTGGATGAAGATATGGCTGATTATTTCGTAGGTAAAGTAATGAACTTCATTGACGAAAACAAAGATAAGCCATTCTTCCTTTATTATGGACTTCACCAGCCACATGTGCCACGCGCTCCGCACCAGAGATTCGTGGGTAGAACTACAATGGGACCTCGCGGAGATGCTATTGTAGAGGCAGACTGGTGTGTTGGCCAACTGATAGAGAAACTTGAGAAAGAAGGTCTGTTGGAAAATTCTTTGATAGTATTCTCGAGCGACAACGGTCCGGTACTTAACGACGGTTACAAAGACCAGTCGCCGGAACTTGTTGGCGACCACAAACCGGCAGGCGGATTAAGAGGAGGTAAATACAGTCTGTTCGAAGCAGGAACAAGGGTTCCATTCTTTGTCTACTGGAAGGGGCATATCAAGCCGGTCAAATCGGATGCCCTTATTTCGCATATGGATATGCTTGCATCATTTGCCGAGCTGATAGATGAAGAAATTCCTGAAGGACTTGACAGCCAGAACTTCTTACCGGTGTTCATGGGAGAATCTACTGATGGTAGAGAATCATTTATAACTGAAGCAATGGGCCGCCTTGCATACAGAAAAGGCGACTATGCACTTATACCTCCATACAAAGGTGAAAAGGTAAACAAAACAGGAAATGAACTCGGAACTGTCGAAGATTTTGCTTTATATAACCTGAAAAATGATTTTGCCCAGAATGAAGATTTGGCTGCTAAAGAAGGCAAAATGCTTGAAGAAATGAAGGCCGAATTCTTGAATTCTGTAGGAAAATACTACAATCCGAATAAAAAAGGAGAAACTCTAAAATAAATCTATTACTGCCGGATAGTGGAGATAATCTTTACACTCCACTGTCCGGATATTTATCCTTAAACTAATTCAATAATTTATGACTATACCCAAAATCTGGAAAAGAATTACATTTCTGTCTGTATTAACACTGATAACAAATTCATATACAGCCGCAAAAGAAATCATCAACATTCCGGTCATTATACTTGTGATATTTATATTGGTAGCCTTCTGGGTAACCGTTCCACTTCTTATTATAGGAATGTTCTGCGGATTCAAATATTCGTTCCGCGGGGACATGGCAGGAACGATCGACATTAATTCAGCATGTGACAAGGCAGCCCAGACCTGTGTAAATATCAGGAAAGAGTTTACAGATAAGCAGGAATAAAGAATAATACAGACAGCCGATGCGGGCAGAAGCAGGAGAAAAAGCATGAAGACAAAGATTTTGGTAATTGAAGATGAAGAAAAGATAGCCAGGTTTATTGAACTGGAATTAAAACATGAAGGATATGAGGTCAGCAAGGCATTTGACGGAAGAGAAGGGCTTGAGATGGCACAGTCCGGAAGTTTTGATTTGATTCTTCTGGATATTATGCTCCCGCTTCTGAATGGGCTGGAGGTATTAAGGCGGATTCGTAAAATGTCAGAAGTTCCGGTGATTATGCTTACGGCAAGGGATGCAGTCATGGATAAAGTATCGGGACTTGATGCCGGTGCGGATGACTATATCACAAAACCGTTTGCCATAGAGGAACTTCTGGCACGAATCCGGGTTGCCTTAAAGAAATCAAAGGCATCAGG
>OGWY01002510.1_pt1 | contig 13129 bp, 16 predicted proteins | sample 1576121 | NCBI WGS metagenome assembly OGWY01 (sample SAMEA3541543, study PRJEB24748) | human gut metagenome | biome: human gut; feature: human-associated habitat; material: faeces | place: China | collected 2012 | reverse complement strand
TACTGCGCGCGCTGAAACGTATGCTGGCGATGCGTCATTACAAACGTGCTGAAACCGTTGACGGTAAAGTCGATACCCGTGCGCTGGAAGAGGTCGGTCTGACCGAAGCCCAGGCACAGGAGATGTATCGTTATCTGGCTATTGCCAACTACGAAGATCGCTTTGTGGTGCCGAGCAGTCATCGTGAACTGGCGCGGGAAGCCTTCCCGGAGAAAAATGGCTGCGGCTTTACCTTTGGTGATGGTTGCCACGGTTCAGATACCAAATTCAATCTGTTCAACAGCCGTCGTATCGATGCCATCGATGTGACCAGCAAAACGGAGCCGCACCCATGATCGAACTCGTGATTGTATCGCGTCTCCTTGAATATCCGGATGCTGCCTTATGGCAGCATCAACAAGAGATGTTTGAGGCGATTGCCGCGTCGAAAAATCTGCCAAAAGAGGATGCCCATGCGCTGGGCATTTTCCTGCGCGATTTAACGACGATGGATCCGCTCGATGCCCAGGCGCAGTACAGCGAACTGTTCGACCGTGGCCGCGCCACGTCACTGTTGCTATTTGAACATGTTCACGGTGAATCCCGTGACCGCGGCCAGGCGATGGTGGATCTGCTGGCGCAGTACGAGCAGCACGGCTTGCAGTTAAACAGCCGCGAATTGCCCGACCATCTGCCGCTGTATCTGGAGTACCTGGCGCAGCTGCCGCAAAGCGAAGCCGTGGAGGGTTTGAAAGATATTGCGCCGATTCTGGCATTGCTGAGTGCGCGTCTGCAACAGCGTGAAAGCCGTTATGCCGTGATGTTTGATCTGCTGCTGAAATTGGCCAATACCGCTATCGACAGCGACAAAGTGGCGGAAAAAATTGCCGACGAAGCGCGCGACGATACGCCGCAGGCGCTGGATGCAGTCTGGGAAGAAGAGCAGGTTAAATTCTTTGCTGACAAAGGCTGCGGTGATTCAGCAATCACTGCTCATCAGCGTCGCTTTGCCGGTGCCGTCGCGCCGCAATATCTGAATATCACCACCGGAGGACAGCACTAATGCAATTCCTGAATATGTTCTTCTTTGATATCTACCCGTACATAGCCGGGGCGGTCTTCCTGATTGGTAGCTGGCTGCGTTATGACTACGGGCAGTATACCTGGCGCGCGGCGTCCAGCCAGATGCTGGATCGCAAAGGGATGAATCTGGCGTCGAACCTGTTCCATATCGGTATTCTGGGGATTTTTGTCGGTCACTTCTTCGGTATGCTGACGCCGCACTGGATGTATGAAGCCTGGCTGCCGATTGAAGTGAAACAGAAAATGGCGATGTTTGCTGGTGGTGCCAGCGGCGTGCTGTGTCTGATTGGCGGCGTGCTGTTGCTGAAGCGTCGTCTGTTCAGCCCACGCGTGCGTGCAACCACTACCGGAGCGGATATCCTGATCCTGTCGCTGCTCGTTATCCAGTGCGCGCTGGGCCTGCTGACCATTCCGTTCTCTGCTCAGCATATGGACGGTAGCGAGATGATGAAACTGGTTGGCTGGGCGCAGTCGGTAGTGACCTTCCACGGTGGCGCTTCTCAACATCTTGATGGCGTGGCGTTTATCTTCCGTCTGCACCTGGTGTTGGGGATGACGTTATTCCTGCTGTTCCCGTTCTCGCGTCTGGTACACATCTGGAGCGTACCGGTGGAGTATCTGACACGTAAGTACCAGCTGGTGCGCGCTCGTCACTAATTATCTAAACCAAACATTATCTAAACCAAACATCGGCGGTTACACACTGCCGATTTTTCGGATTGTAGGGAAACGTACTTCATCTATATGATTGGTCCACCTATGGAGCAGTGAAGGAGCACTGACCGTGGCTCGACCTAATCAACCGACGATCTCCGCGGCGTTAAAAATAATCGCCACGGGGATCGCCTTACCCCCTGATCAAATCACTTCTAAACAACTGGATGTTCAGTTAAATAAGCCAGTTGGCTATGTTGAGCGACGTTCCGGTATTTGCTGGCGCTATTTTGCCCGCAACGACGCCAGCCAGGCCGAACTGGCGGCAGAGGCTTTACATAATGCGTTAGTAGCGGCAGCCTTAAATCCTTCTGATATTGATCTGCTAATTTGTGCATCGGCCATTGCCGTACAGGCATTACCCTGTAGCGCAATTCATATTCTTAAAGCCGCAGCCATGCCCGTAGGCGTTGCCGGGTTTGATATCAACAGTAGCTGTGTGAGCTTTATTTCCGCTCTTGAAGTCGCTGCCGGATTATTAAACTGTGGAGCATATCGACGCATTGCCATCGTTTCGGCAGATATTGCTTCACGCGGTATCGACTGGGATCATGAAGAGTCTTCATTAATTTTTGGTGATGGCGCGGCGTGCGCGATTGTTGAGCGGGGCGATGGGCGCAGCGGGATTATCGCTAGCCTGATCGAAATGTATCCCGAAGGCAGCGAACTGTGTGAAATTCGTGCTGGCGGTACGCGGCGTAATCCTCGCTCTGGTGTGAGTGATAGCGACTTTCTTTTTCATATGCAGGGGAAACCGCTGTTTCGTTTTGCTTCTTCGCTTATTGAAGATTATTTTTCTCGGTTGCTGCAAAAAAGCAGCCTGCAACTGTCTGATATCGGCACGGTCGTTCCGCATCAGGCCAGTCATCTTTCCCTTGAACATATGCGTAAACGGCTGCGAGTGCCGGAATCTGCGCTCATCGATGTGTATCGTTTTTACGGCAATCAGGTCGCGGCCTCTATCCCCACGGCGCTGCATGAAGCAGTGATTAGCGGTCGTTTCACAGCGGATAAACCTGTAATGTTGATTGGCACGGCAGCGGGACTAACGCTGGCTGGCATGGTGCTTTTACCGTGAAGATCCTCGTAACAGGGGCGACCAGCGGCCTTGGGCGAAATGCCGTGCAATATTTGTTGCAATCGGGTGAGTCGGTTGTGGCAACAGGGCGAAATTGTGAGGTTGGCAGAAGCCTGACAAACGCAGGCGCACAGTTTGTGGCTCTCGATTTAACCGAGGCAACCGAGGATGACTGCGCCCGCCTGATGGACGGCTGCGATGCCGTCTGGCACTGTGCGGCAAAGTCCTCGCCCTGGGGCGACAAAACGGCGTTCTGGCTTGCCAATGTCAAAGTGACCCACACTCTGGCACAGGCGGCAGGCAGGCTGAATATTCCCCGGTTTATCCATATCTCCACGCCTGCGGTTTACTTTGATTTTCAACATCACTATGACCTGCCAGAAACTTATCTTGCGCGAGCATTCTCCAGCCATTATGCCAGCAGTAAATATGCCGCTGAGCAGGTTATTGCTGGCGCTGTTTCTCGATATTCTGCCACGAGATTTATTCTTTTGCGTCCCCGTGGTTTGTTCGGCCCCCATGACCAGGTAATTGTTCCTCGTCTGATGCAGCAATTGCAACAGGGCGGCGGTTGCTTACGTTTGCCGCGCGGGGGCGACGCGTTATTGGATCTCACGTTCGTGCAAAACGTGGTGTATGCCATGCGGCTGGCAACGAACGTTGAAGGCTTACGCTCGGGCAGTATTTACAACATCAGCAATCACCAGCCGCAGCAGCTATCGGTGATGCTTGACGCCTTGCTGCACCAGCAACTGGGCTTGAGTTACCGCATTGCTGCTGTTCCCTGGTCGCTGCTTTCTCTGATCGCGCGTGGCCTGGAACTGTATGGGAAGTGCGTTAATCAGGAACCTGTTATCACACGATACAGCGCCGGAACACTCTGTTTCGATATGACGCTGAGTGCGCAAAAGGCCATTACAGAGCTGGGATATCGCCCACGCTTTTCGATGGAACAAGGTATTGCAATCACGGGACAATGGCTGAGGGAACATGGCAAAAATAACCGCATTTGAAACGGGCTGGTGTACCCATATTAGCTGTATTGCGCTGAAAGGGGCAGGGCTGAAAGTGTGCAAATTCCCCGCCCGCGCCTGGCTGCTGGAGGTGGGCGACAAACGGTGGCTGTGGGACACAGGCTATTCATCGTGGTTCGAACACTACACGCAATCTGGTGTGTTTCGTCTTTATCGCCAGGTCACGCCGGTTTATTTCGATCCGCAACAGGCGCTGGTGCGACAACTTTCTGCCACCGGCCTCGCAGCGAAAGATGTTGATGCGATTATTCTGTCGCATTTTCACGCTGATCATATTGCTGGCCTGCGTGATTTCCCTGATGTTTCCTGCATCTGTTCTGGTGAAGGCTGGCGGCAAGTAAGAACTCTGCGTGGTGTCACTGCGCTGCGCCAGGCCTTTGTGCCAGGGCTAATCCCGGAGAATTTTGACTCCTCACTGCGCTTTATTGAAAGTTTCGCATCGGTGAATTTGCCCGCGCAACTGGCACCGTTTGAGTGCGGCTATTTGCTGCCAGAAAGCAATGGCGAAATTATTCTCGTGCCGCTTCCAGGCGGCCTGCCCGCCCTCGATGGCGCGGGTGATGACGTCCATGCCGGCGCCGTTGTAGTCCCCGGTGCCGACGAGCAGCGACAGCACGACCACGATCGCGCCACCGGCGGCGATGCGCAGCCACGGGTTCTGGATGCGGCCGGCAAAGAGCCGCTCCGTGCCGTGCATGGTCACGCAAAAGAGGATGCTCATGAGCGAGCACACGGCGGCGAGCGCCGCCACGCGCAGCAGCAGCAATTTCGGCACGGCCGTGAGCGCGAATGTAAACTGCGTCGGCGCGATGCCGAAGGCGTTCGAGATCGCGAGCGCGGCGAGCGACGCGACGATGCACGGCACGAGCGCGGAGTAATAAAACACACCCACGCTGATGACCTCGAGCGCGAAGATCGTCGCCGTCAGCGGTGTGCCGAACAGAGCCGAGAACACAGCGCTCATACCGCAGAGCGTGGCGATGCGCATGTCCTTTTCGTCGAGATGGAACAGCTGCCCGATGTAGCAGCCAAGGCTGCCGCCGATCTGCAGCGCGGCACCCTCGCGCCCGGCGCTGCCGCCGAACAGATGCGTGATGACGGTCGACAGGTAGATCGCCGGCACGAGCAGCAGCGGCACCTTGTCGCCGAAGTGGATGGCGTCGATGATGGCGTTGGTGTTCTTGTTTTCCATTTTTGTCAGGCGGTAAATGGCCGCGATGAGCAGGCCGCCTATGGGCAGCAGCCACAGCAGCCACGGGTGCGCGGCGCGAAACGTCGCCGCCCAGTTCACGCTCAGGTGAAAGGCCGAGCCGACCAGCCCGCCGATGCCGCCGGTCACGCCCGCGATGACGAGCCACTTGAGAAACGTGCGCACAAACTGCCACATGGTGCGCGCTTCCCGCTCGGCCTCTTTTTTCATATCGTCCACGGTGATGGTGTCCTTTTTGCGCAGAATTTGCGCCATATTAGCGCATACGCAAGTACTATACAACAGAATTTGCAGAAATTCCACCGCCATACTTGATTTTTTTCGCGGGATTGGTTATAATCATCCGTGCGTTCGTGAAACGCGTCCATGGATAGGTATCGAAGTGGTCATAACGGCCCTGACTCGAAATCTTTGGAAGCTCCGGCCGTTTCGTCCGCTGAAAATGTCCGCCGCACAGGGCTTTGCGCGGGTTCGGATTTCACAATTTCATATCGTTCTTGCGTGTTTTTCTTGCATTCTTCCGGAGCAGGGATTACACTTGAGGTATACGGAGAGTTGTCCGAGAGGTCGAAGGTGCGACACTCGAAATGTCGTGTTCCCAAAAGGAACCTAGGGTTCGAATCCCTAACTCTCCGCCAAAAACCCAGTCATATCAAGGCTTTTGCCCATATGACTGGGCTTTTCTTTTCTCTCAAGGTCACATCGGCGTACATGATTTTCGGCAAGAACTCATGTGTGCCAGCCGGTCTGCCCTGTGTCCGGCAGAGTCAGGATATTGTCCATTACATTTGCCGAGGTGATCTTGGACTTGTAATCCAAATGGCTGTAAATATTCGCCGTCGTGCCAATATCGCTGTGACCCAGCCACTCCTGGATTTGCTTCAGAGGCACATCGTTTGCCAAAAGCAGTGAGGCACAGCTGTGTCTGAGGTCGTGAAAGCGAATGTGCCGCAGACCGTTCTGCTCCAGCAGCTTGCTGAAATTGGCGGTAACGCTTCTGGGGTTGAAGATATTGCCCATGGCATCCACAAAAACATAACCGTCATACTTTTTGCTGTAGCAATTTCCGCATACCCGCCGATTTTCCTTTTGCTGCTCCCTCAGCGCCAGCAGCTTTTCCCGGATATTGCTGACCAGCGGCAGGGAGCGCAGGCTGGATTTCGTCTTGGCGCGGTCTGCGCAGACGATTTCACTTTTGCCGTCTATCTTTGCGTTGGTTACGATGTGCTTAATGGTGATGGTGTCCCGCTCAAAGTCGATGGCGTCCCACTTCAGCCCCAGCGCCTCGCTGCGGCGCAGGCCGTAAAAGGCGGTCATCTGAATCAGCAGGGAGTACGGATGATCCTTGGACGCTTCCAGCAGCCTCTCCAGCTCCTCCTGCCGGTAATAGTCCGCAATGTACCGCTGCTTCTTGGGGCGCTCCACCTTGTCGGCGGGGTTGAAGGGAATCAGGTCCATTTTGACGGCGTATTTCAGCGCCTTGTGGATATTGGCGTGATAGTGGATCACCGTACCGGGCGACACGGTTTTCAGCTCATGCAGATAAAAGCTCTGAATGTGCTTGGCTTGAATTCCGTCCAGCGTCAGTCCGGTGTTTCGGAAATACGGTGCGATCTTTCCCTTTACCATCTGCGTGTAAGAGGAAAAGGTGGTCTTTTCCACCGAGCTGCGGATAATCTCCAGCCACAGCTCCATGTAGTCGGCAAACAGCATATCGGAGGAGATGTCCTCGTTCTCCTTGCTCACAACTGGCGGGACAAAGCTCTTGCGAGTGTCCAGCAGCAGCTTTTCAGCGCGGCGCTTGTTTCCCTTTGCGGGAAGTCCTGTGGGAATCCACGGCTGCCTGCGTTTGCCGTTGGCGTCCGTGTAATTCAGCACCATGTAGTAATTGTCGTTTTTTATTTGCAGGTGTCCTGCTATCATAAACTCTACCTCCTTTGCGGATAGCACATGAACGGGCACCCTTTCGGACCGCTTTTATTATACGCCCGGCGGGAATGCCCGTCCAATGTGCCATACAGGTTCAAATCCCGGCTACGCCGCCGGCTGCGGATTTCCCGCCGAGAGTGCGTAGCGGATCACATTGATTTTCGGTACGCGGTATGCATTGCCGATTTTCATACCGGGGATGTCGCCGTCGCCGATCAGCGCATAGGCCAGATGACGGCTGATGCCCAGCATCGCCTGCACCTGCGCCACATTTACAATGTCGGGGTAGTCCGTGAACATCACCTCGTATAGGGTCTGAATTTCGATTTTAGTCATCGGCACCACCTCCATCGTCACCAAGCACATGTGCGAGAAGCATATCAAGCTCTTCTTCTGTGTTCACCGGAGAGAGGCTGACGATACCCTCTTCGTTTTCATCCTCACCGAAGGGAGTGCCGCCTTCGCATACGATATTATCCAGTTTTTCCGAAATAGCATGGATTACATAGTGAACCTCTTCCTGAGAGAGAATAAACACAAGCTCGTGTCCGCACTCATCATCAAAGGTTGCCACAAGCTTATCGTCGCTGCGGTCAATACCGTTATCAGCATCGATGAGAAATTCAAGGAAAAGATCCTCAACAAAGAGGCAACCCGCCTCGGAAAAATCTGCGACCATACGGTCAAGCTCCTGTTTTCTGCTTTCGCTCAAACGGTTAAAATCAAAATTAGCTTTCATAATTTAATCTCCTTTCACCGGGCATCCCGGTCTTTGCGCTGACGCGCCAAATGTTTGTTGTAAAAATCCATGGCCTTGACAAGCGTCTCGGTCATCTGCTTCACGGAGGTGTCCGGACGGAAAAAGCTGCGGAGCTTGTCTACCGGCACCTTCACATATTCCACCTGATTGCCCTTAACCTCGGACAGAAGCTGCAGCACCGCGTCATCCGTGAGAGTCTGCGCCTCGCTCATGCGCCGCAGCCGCCGGGCCTGAGACAAGGACGGCGTTACCTCATCGCTGTCCATCACGGAGAAGAGCATTTCCTGCTCAGACGGCTGCAAATAGGACAGCTCCACCGCCGGAGTCAGGGCGATCTTGCCCTCGTCCACCAGCTTCAGGATGTCGGGGATCAGGTGGGTGAGTCGGATGTAGCGTTGGATTTGGTTGCGGCTGTCGCTGCTGTTTTGTGCAAGCAGTTCGTCTGTTCTCAACTTCGTCCCAAGTTGGGACGAAGTTCCCTGATGTTTCAAAGCATCGTATTTCATCTTGTACGCAAAGGCCTTTTCCGACGGCAGGATATGCTCTCTTTGCAGGTTGCTGTCCACCATGGTGATAACAGCCTCCTCGTCTGTCAGGTCACGGATAATCACCGGCATGGTGCCCATCCCCAGCGCCTTGCACGCTGCCAGCCGCCGGTGGCCTGAGATCAACTCATAGCCGCCGTCAGGCAGCGGCCTTGCCAGCGCCGGAGAAAGCACGCCGGCATCGGCAATGCTCCGCATGAGCTGCGCCATTTCCTCGTCCTCCTTCACCTTAAAGGGGTGATTTCGAAAGGGTGTGAGGGCAGCCAGCGGGATTGCCTCTACCCTTGGCTTTTTCGCATTGAGCCGTTCCTCCGTGCTCATAAAAAGCTCCTCATACCCGGTCAGCCCCAAATCAATCAATCGGTCGTTCTTCATCGAATCCTTCCTTTCATCGTATAATCGTCTTTTCCTCTTGGGGCGGCCGCTGATTTCGCAGCGCCTGCTTCTCCCGCGGGGAGAGGTAGGGGTCGTTTTCCACCCACGCATCCCATTCACACGCCAAGAGGTCTTTCAGCTTTGGGTTATCCTCAATCATGTTATAGGCGGTTTGCTTTTGCTTCCGAAGCCGGGAAAGCTCTGCGGTGCAGGCGGCGCAGGACTTTTTCAGCTCGACCCTCTCCGCAGGATCGGCGCAGCCTCGCTGCTTATTGCGGATTTTGCTGCGTGCAGCGGATATTGCATCCATCTCCTTGTCCATTCGTGCAAGAAACCTCTGCACATCCTCCGGCGTGTCCAAATGCTCCCGACACACCAGCGTTATCTCAGCGGTGAAGCGATCCAGCCTGCGGCAAGCCTCCCGGCACTCCGCTGACAAGGGCTGCCGATACTCCTTTTCGTACAGCGGCGCAACGCCCAGCACGATTGCCACACAGCGGAAGAAGCTCAAATACCCGGTGACGCGGGGCAAATGCAGATAGAAATCCCGCTGCCGGTAATATTTTTCCGTCGGCGGATTTTTCCTGGCATATTCCCGTGTGTAGGGCCTCATGAATTCAAAATAGCGCCGGGTCACACGGATGTCCCGCTGGTTCTCCAGCAGCCTGTCCTGCAGCGCCTCCTTGTCATATTCGGCTCCCAGCCTGAAGGTACGCATACACTTTTTGGAGCTTAGAGAACGGAGGGTGGCGTACCTGCGGTAGGGATCGCACACGAACACATAGCCCTTCTTCCGCAGCACGGCGCTCAGCTCCGTCCAGCTGCTTGACATCGTCAGTGCCTCGTCCAGCGCCCGCCGCATAAGGTTGTATCGGGTGGGCTCGTCGTTCTTTTCGGCAAAGTAGACCGACCGCGCCGTTTTATGCCGTTGGGGATTTTTCACCACCGACAGGCCATGCTCCTTGCAGATACGGTCGGACATATCCCGCAGCTTGTAGTAGACCTCGTATTTTGCCTCCAGCTTTTTGCCCGTCCACATATTCACCGGATTCACAACAAAGTGGTTGTGATAAGTGCCGGTGTTGAAGTGGGTGGCAACAAGCACCTGCCGGTCGTTCCCCCAAAGCCGCCGCGCCGTCTCCACGCCGATGCGATGGCATTCCTCCGCCGTAACCTCACCGGTCTTGAAGGACTGGTAGGCGTGGTAGGCCACATTGCCGCCGGCTTTGCCGAAGCGCCTCTGCACGGCAGCCATCTCCCTTGCGGCAGACTCCGCCCTGCAGCCAATTCCGGTGACGGCGTATTGCTGCTCCCCCTCATCCAGGTTTTTTTCTTTGTCGGCAGCATACAGCAGCACCTGCTCCAGGTCGCTCAGCTTGGTCTTGCTGGGGTTGGTGCAGTAGTCCACCACACGGCTGACGCTGTCATGGATCGCCCAGATCTTCGTCACCGCCATCGGCATCCTCCTTCCCGTGATAGGCGCGCAGAAGCAGGCTCTCAATCTCGGTCAGGGCCTCGTCAAAGTCCCTCATGGCAAGCTCGTAGCGGACGGTATCGTGGAACGTCGTCAGTTTCTGATACGCCAGCATCAGCTCCCGGCGCGGAGCCTCTCTCACTGCTGCGCCGGTTCCCAAGCTTCGGAGATATTCCGACATATTCATGCCGCATTTCTTTGCCTTTCTGCGAATGGTATTCTTCTCGGTTTTATAGACTCGCACATTGATTTCCTCTGTTCGATTCCGCATAGATATCACATCCTTTCAGCGGGGTTACAGGGGCGCGCCCCTTTCGTATCGGCAGATACGGGGGATTTGGGTGCCGCAGGGCTACACAAATCCCATGCTCGTTATCCTTACGGATAAAAAGCGGTGTATAGCCCCGCACCCCTTAAAGCGGCAATTCCTCATCGTCCTCCGCCTCCTCCCATGACGCAGATGACGCTTGTGACGATGCTTGGGGAAGCCGGAAGGTTCCGTCATTCTGTTTCCGCAGTGACGCAAGTCTCTCGCTCCCGGAGGAACCGTCATGACCGTCAGCACCGTCATGCAGCTCCAAAAGCACCAACCGGGCAGCCGCCGTTTTACGATACTCGTAGGTGATTCCCAGGGGCAGCAGCACATCGCTGTAATGGCGGGTCAGATGCTTGCTGGCGAGGTTGGGCTTCAGCTCCGTATTACCTACGGCGGCAAGCAGCTGGGACACCGTGCCCCGAAACCGCCTATGCGCCAAGAGAAAATCCGCCACCTGAAAAACAAAGTCCGGGATGCGTTCCTTTCGCAAATCCTTGGCGCTGAGCGCCTCGGTAATCTCCCATCGGACGCCCCGCATCTGCATTTTCAGCTTCTTCTCCTCCACATCCCGGCCCGTAATGCAGAGGGTGGCACAATCGCCGAAGCGGTCATCCTTGCGGAGAATCATCCCCGTATCCGCCACGCCCAAAATGCCTGTGGAACCGGTCATATCATTGAAAATATTGCTGCTGTCCCGCTCCTTTCGGGTGTGATGGACAACGAAGATGCAAATGCCGTGGTCATCGGCGAGCTTTTTCAGGCCGGACAGGTCCTTGTAGTCCTGGGCATAGGCATTGACCTTTGCGGAAGCATTGTCCCGCACCATTTGGAGGGTATCGATGAATATCAGGCCCGTGGAGGGAAATTCCCGCAGAGCCTCCTCGATCTGCCCCTCCAGCTCCGCGCCCAGCTGCCCGCAGGAAAAGCCGAAGCGGAGATTCTCCGGCGGAGAATCCGTCAGCTCCTGCATACGCTGCTGAACGCGCCATTCCCGGTCCTCCAAGGCCAGATATACCACATCGGTTTTTCTGGTGGGTAGCCCCCACACTGCCTCGCCGCGGCTGATTTGCAGGCACAGCCACAGTACCATCCAGCTCTTGCCGATCTTGGAGTCACCCGCTAAAATGGCGAGCCCGTCGGAGAGAACACCGTCGATGAGCATTTTGGGGTGGGCAAGGGGTTTGTAATACAGGGTATCGGCATCGATCAGTTGTAGCTTGTTCATGTGTTTCACCTTCTTTCTTTCGCTGGTAATTGTGTTTTTTGGTTGGCACCGTACTTCCGATATCGTTTTTATATGCCTGCCCCGGGGCCTCCGCGGCGTCGCCGTGCTCGCTCTTTTGCGGTCGTCGCACAGTCATATCTGTCTCGGTAACGGCTATTCAGTTGTCGAGGTACACGGGGGAAGCTTAGAAGCTCCTCTCACTTTCCCTTTGCCGAATTTTTTTCGGATTTTCCCGCTGCTTTTCAAAATTTTTTCTTTTGAGCTGGTAAATTATAAAAAGCCGAGCTTGTGCAGAGCTTTTTCAAAGTTCCCCTCACTTGGTAGGCAGCGAGAAGGCCAAAAAATTAACCCCCTTGAAAAATTCTTTTGTTTTGGCTCCAAATTGGAGCCATTTTCCTATGCAGGACTGCTCGTGGCTCCGAAATGGAGCCATTTTTCGTCTATGGCATCAAAATTGATACCATGTCCATTCCGGATTTCATCGGTGTGGCTGCAAAATTGATGCCATAAAAATAAGCGCCTGCCTCTTTTCAGAAGCAGACGCTCATTTCTCGTATTCAGTTTTTACCGTAGCAGCCGGATCAGCAGCTCATTGATATCCTCGGTGGGCTTGCCGCTTGCTACCAGCTTGTTCCGAAAGGACAACAGGGCCTTTGTCAGCAGCCGTCGCTCGCCGGCGCAGAGTGCTAACACTCGATTTCTTCTATACTTGAACATCACCACACCTCAGCAATAAACCAGCTCAGAAAGGACAACTTCCTCCGCACGGCTGCAGATGCTGTTCATCCGTCCCACCCATTCCATTTGATTCTCGGTCTTCAGCCGCTCAGTGACACCTTCGGCTTTCTTCATCTGTTCGACCAGCTGATCAAACATTTCTTGTGCAGTGTCGCCGATTTCCTTGAGATGCTCGTCCAGTTTGCCGGTCAGCAGCATCCCCGTGTAGATGCCGTCTCTGTACTCGCGCAGATACCGCCTGCGCTTTTCTGCGAATCTGTTGTACATATTCTTCCTCCTTTTGCGCCCGCCGTGCGGGTTTCTATCATCATCCACATGATGGCGCAACCCGAAGGAAAAGCCCAATGTGCGAAAAACAGATTTGCAGATTTGACATCATAGAAACTCCCTCAGAAACGCAGGTTAATATTTGCCAAATTGAAGGGTTTGTATGTCCTTATGACGTTATACCTTGATTGAGTTTTCGAACGAAAACATTTGTTGAAATATGTGGACTTTTTGTGCGGGCTGTGATATAATTATCAAAATACAGATTTATATGTTGAAAAGCGGCACTCCCAATACTATTGGCACAAGCAATAAAGTAAATGAGGTTTGCTATATGACTGTGAGTTATAAAAAATAGTAGAATTTTTCTCTCTCGCACAAGATGAATAGAAGCCCGTTAAG
>OGWY01002500.1_pt1 | contig 13151 bp, 9 predicted proteins | sample 1576121 | NCBI WGS metagenome assembly OGWY01 (sample SAMEA3541543, study PRJEB24748) | human gut metagenome | biome: human gut; feature: human-associated habitat; material: faeces | place: China | collected 2012 | reverse complement strand
GTCGCCAGTCACGTTCAGCGGCACTTCGACCTTTTCCTTGCCGATTTCCGCCACAATCTTGTCCTGGAACTCAACGAGCTGCTTGATGTACTCGTGGCCGAACATGATGGCGTCGAGCATCGCCGTTTCGCTGACCTCGTTTGCGCCCGCTTCCACCATCATGATGGCGTCCTTCGTGCCGGCGAGGTAAACGTGCATATCGCTCTTTGCGCGCTGCTCTTCATCGGGGTTGATGACGTACTGCCCGTCCACGCGGCCGACAACCACCGCGCCCGTCGGGCCGTTCCACGGGATTTCGCTGACCGCCAGCGCGATGGACGAACCGATCATCGCGGGGATTTCCGGCGGAACATCCTGCTCAACGCTCAGCACGGTCACAACAACCTGCACATCGTTGCGCATTCCCTTGTTGAACAGGGGGCGCAGCGGGCGGTCGATCAGGCGGCAGGTCAGGGTCGCCTTTTCGGTCGGACGGCCTTCACGCTTGATGAAGCCGCCGGGAATCTTGCCCACGGAGTACTGCTTTTCCTCCACGTCCACAGCCAGCGGGAAGAAGTCCACGCCGGGACGGGGGGTCGGCGCCATCGTCGCGTTCACCATCACGACGGTATCGCCCAGATGCACCCAGACGGAGCCAGCCGCCTGTTCGCAGTATTTGCCGAATTCCAGCGTCAGCTCGCGGCCCGCCAGATCCATGCTGTACTTTTTGCTTTCCATTGAGAATCTCCTTATACTCAGTCGTAGAAAGGCAGCCATCCGCCTTCCTGAACCGCCCGGAGATGCTATCATATGAAAACCCCCTGAATCAGGCGATTCGGGATTTTCAAGGGATAACATCTCCAGACCCTGCCCATGTTCTGCGCCGCCTTGCCGCAAAAAGCCGCCGTGAGGAGGAATGCACAGGGGGATTCTCCCCTGCCGCGTGTCTCCAGACGGCGGCTCTTGCGCGCAAAGCCGCCGAGTTCTGCGATAATTACTTACGCAGGTTCAGCTTAGCGATCAGCGCACGATAACGCTCGATGTCGGTCTTCTTCAGGTACTCCAGCAGACCACGGCGACGGCCGACCATCAGCAGCAGACCACGGTTGGAGTGGTGGTCGTTGCGGTTGGTCTTCAGGTGCTCGTTCAGGTGGTTGATGCGTTCGGTCAGCAGGGCAATCTGCACTTCGGGAGAACCGGTGTCGCCTTCATGCTGGGCGTAGGTGGCAATGATTTCGCTCTTGGTCATGGAATTTCATCCTCCAAATTTTTATTTTGGGCAATGCCCGTGGGCAATCGCCTGTTCACGCAGTGCGCCGTCGGAGTCTTCGGTCGTCCGCGCAAACGGTTCGCAGACCCATCCATTATTGTATCAGATTTTTTCCCGTTTGTAAATGGTTAATTCGCGCCTTTCGGGAAAATTTCAGGCAATTTGCTGGGAAAATTAGTACGCTTTCGCGAAATACATGACCTTCTTCGCCTTTTTGCCGCAGCAGACGCAGGTGTCGCCGAACCATTCCTTTTCCTGGTCAAAGGGCATATTGCGGGAGGAGGCGTTGAATTTCTCCTTGATTTCGTCCTCGCACGCGCGTTCGCCGCACCACATGGCCTTCGCGAAGCCATTTTCGACGGCAGCGCCCAGTTCCTCCATGTTGTGGACGACGTGGGTCTTTTCGTCGCGGAACTTCTTCGCCTGGTCAAAGAGGGTCTGCTGAATGTCGTCCAGCAGCGCCTTCAATTCGTCCGCCAGATTTTCCAGCGGCAGCGTCACCTTTTCGCACAGGTCGCGGCGGAACACGGTCACGACACCGTTTTCGAGGTCGCGCGGGCCGACTTCCAGGCGCACCGGCACGCCCTTCATTTCCCAGTCGTTGAACTTGTAGCCTGCGGACACCGTGTCGCGGTCATCGAGCTTGACGCGAATGTCCGCCGCCTTCAATTCCTCAAACAGCTTCTCGCATGCCTCCATCACGCCCGGCTTGTGCGCCGCAATCGGCAGGATGACCGCCTGAATCGGGGCAACGCGCGGGGGCAGGCGCAGGCCGCGCTCGTCGCCGTGGGTCATGATAATCGCGCCAATCAGGCGGGTCGATACGCCCCAGCTCGTTTCCTCGGCGTAAGTCAGCTTGCCTTCCTTGTTCTGGAACTGAATGCCGTACGCCTCGGCGAAATTCGTGCCGAAGTTGTGGCTCGTGCCTGCCTGCAGCGCCTTGCCGTCCTGCATCATGGCTTCCATGGAGTACGTCGCGCGCGCACCAGCGAACTTTTCCTTTTCCGACTTCTGCCCGACATACACCGGCAGCGCCATCACGTTTTCCGCCACTTCCTGATAGACGTGCAGCATCTGCATCGTTTCTTCCTGCGCTTCCTCGGCGGTCGCGTGGATGGTGTGACCCTCCTGCCAGAGGAATTCGCTCGTGCGCAGGAACGGGCGGGTCGCCTTCTCCCAGCGCATGACGGAGCACCACTGGTTGTACTTCATCGGCAGGTCACGCCACGTCTGCACCCACTTGGCGTACATCGTGCAGAAGATGGTTTCGGAGGTCGGGCGCACTGCCAGACGCTCCTGCAATTTTTCCGTGCCGCCCTGCGTCACCCACGCCACTTCCGGCGCGAAGCCTTCCACATGCTCCGCCTCCTTCAGCAGCAGCGATTCCGGAATCAGCATCGGGAAATACACATTTTGATGACCCGTTTCCTTGAAGCGCTTGTCCATTTCCGCCTGAATGCGCTCCCAAATCGCGTAGCCGTAAGGGCGCACGATCATGCAGCCGCGCACGGGCGCGTAGTCGCACAATTCCGTCTTGAGGATAACGTCGGTGTACCACTGGGAGAAATCCTCGTCGCGGGGGGTGATGTGGGTGACAAATTCCTGTTTCTTTTCCTTGGCCATGATTTTTTCCCTCCATGATTGATGATTGATGATTCAAGGCGATACTATTTCCTGATGAGAATGCGCTAAGATGCGCCGCGAATTTTTCTCGCTGGCTAACGCGAATGAAACGCAGCGTAGCAGCGCTACGCTAAGTGGAATGAGCGGACGACAGCGGGGAAAAGGCGCAAGCAGATAGCACAGGCGAATCTGGAAATAGTATGAGAAAAAGCCTCCGCCTCTGCTGATTTTGCAGGGACGAAGGCATTGCTGACTTGCATTGCTTCGCGGTACCACCCGGCTTAGGGCAAAGGCGGATGTTCCCCCCTGTCCTCTCTCTTGCGTCCGCTCTCGGAGACGAACCGGCGGGGATTAGCCGCAGCTCCCGGTCGGGATGACGCGCCCGCTCCCCATGCGCCTTCCACCACCGCGCACTCGCTTTCCGGGACGTTCCTCGCGTCAGAACCGTTCATCGCTCTGCTGTGATTATACACCACGCCCGCCGCAAATGCAAGCACTCCGCGCAAATTATTTCCGCACCAGCACACTCATTCCGAATTATTTCTTCCCCCACAGCGGCCGCGGATACTCGCCTTCCTCTGCCTTGCGCAGCATCGCCTTGGCGACGACTGCCCTGTCCTCGTGGTAGGTCACGCCGTACCAGCGGTCGGGGCAGGTCAGCACGCGCGCCGTCGCCCGGTGACGGTCAAGCTGGCGGCTGACAGCAGTCGGCAGGTAATACTCCGCCTTCATCGGGTTGTTCTCCATCGCCTCGTTCAGGAAGGGCACGAAGCCCTCCGCCAGCGCATCAAGGAAATCCGGCGTAAAGCCCCAGCAGTTCATGCTGACGGTCGTATCGTCCGGCAGGCGGCGGTACATTTCGCCATCCTCCGTGAACAGCGGGCCGTCGCAGCTGGCGATAATGTGCGTGCGCTCGCGTACCTCCTTCAGGAAGCCGAACTCGTTGACCGTGCACACGCCGCGCGACACATAGCCGTTCTCCGTCAGCGTGTTTTTCAGCGCGTAGCCGACCATGAAGTACTCGCCGCGCTTGCCCCGCAGCGTCCGCAGGTACTCATACGCCAGCTTGAACGCGCCCGCGCCGTAGTAATCGTCCGCGTTGATGACGAGGAACGGCGCATCGAGGAATTCGCGGCAGCACAGCACCGCGTGCCCCGTGCCCCACGGCTTCACGCGCCCTTCCGGGACGGAAAAGCCCTCCGGCAGCTTATCCAATTGCTGGAAGGCGTAGTTTGCTTCCATCCCCGCCGGCACGCGCGAACCGACCATCGTCTTGAAGGCATCCTCGATCTCGTGCTTAATCAGGAACACGACGCGGCGGAAGCCCGCCTGGTACGCATCGTACAGGCTGTAATCGAGGATGACCTCGCCGTCCGGGCCGACCGGATCCAGCTGCTTCAGTCCCCCGTAGCGGCTGCCCATGCCCGCCGCCATCATCACCAAAATCGGTTCTTTCATGGCTGATTCCTCCTGCTGATGAGTTTTTCCTGCCGCCATTATAGCGCGAATCCGTAATTTTTACAATCTGCAAACGGAAAAAACGCGCTATCAGGTTGCGCAAACCAGAATTTTGTCGTATAATAGATACTGATTTAGAATGCAAGGAGGAACATTCCTCATGGACTTTTTGAAAACGCTTCTGGCGTATGTCGCGCTGACCGTCGCCTTCTCCGTTCAGGAGGGGCCGCTGCCGCAGGATGTCCCGACCCCGACGCCCCTGCCGCCGAACGTGACGGCATCCCCGATTCCCAACGCGCCCGCCGCGACCGACGTGCCCACCGCCACGCCGACGGCCTCGCCCATCCCCGAACCCACGATAACGCCCAACATGGGCTACAGGACCGTGCAGTGGCAAGACCGCGGCTCAGGCGTGCTGAAGGTGCAGAAAAAGCTGATTGAGCTGGGCTATCTGGCAGAGGGCGAGGATGACGGCGCGTACGGCAGCAAGACGACCGCCGCCGTCCGCCGCTTCCAGAAGGCGAACGGGCTGTCCGTGGACGGCATTGCGGGTCAGGCGACGCAGACGCGCCTGTTTGAAGACCCGAACGTTGTGCCTTACTCCCCGCCGACCGTGCCGCCGACGGCGACCCCGACCCCCGCGCCGGAAACGCCCGCGCCGAGCGCCACGCCAACGGCATCTCCGGCGGATGATCTGCCTCTGCCGGGCGCGTCCGGCGATTTCCCGGTGGATACGGTGACGACCGAAGCGCCGGTATATACGCCGGAGGGCTTGACGCTCCTGCCCAACGGCAGCATCATCCTGGGCAACGGCGGCGCGACGCTGACGATGACCGTCACGCAGGATGGCGTGGGCTACACGCGCCGTCCGAGCCTGTGGGTAAATACAGTGGGCAGCCCGGTCATGTCCCTGCGCGAGCTGGCGGCGTGCATCGACGACTGGCAGCTGGAAGTGAACGAAAGCGGCGTGTGGGTGCTGTCCGCGGCAGGCTACACGGTCGTCATCCGCGAGACGGACAGCGGTTTATCCGTGATGGTGGATGGCAGCGCAATTGCGATAGAATCCGGCGCCGTCCGGCTGGACAACGGCGAAGTGTACATCTCCGACATGTTCCTGCGCACGGCGCTCCGCGCGACGACCATCTACGACAGTGACGAACAGTCGCTGATTCTGTTCGTGCGGAACAAGTCCGTCAGCACATCGGCAGACTGAAGGGAATTCGGAATTCGATGATTTATTCGCGATTCCGCGAAAAGCAAAAAGAACCGCCCGGTACATCTGTGTTTGGCAGATAACCGGGCGGATTTTTAATTGTACTCCACCGTCTCCTGATACGCCTTATACGTTGACGTGCAGAGCAGCTTGCGGTCGACTTCCTTGCCGTTCTGATACCAGATTTGGTAGGTTTCCACGACGTAGCCGGTGCGCTTTTTGATGGTCGTCTGCTGCGTGCCGGCGGCGAGTTTCGTGTTCTGGACGTACTTGGTGTCGCTCGGCGGGTCAATCGTGCGCGTGACGGTGCTTTCCAGGTCAATCGACACGCCATCGGGCAGGAGCATCCCGTAAATTTCGACAGTGCACTTCTGCTTGGAATAATTCGCGACGATGTAAATCGGCCACTCGGTATCGTTCTTGAACTTGAAGTCCAGATTCGGCCAGTTGACCGTCGCGTCCATCCCCTTCTGAACGTAGGAACTCGGCCACGCGTGCGGGCTGCGGTAGACGATTTCCAGATTCGCGCGCGCGACAGCGTTGAAGAGCGTCGAGCTGGTCTGGCATACGCCGCCGCCCACCTCCGGCACGCTCTGTCCGCCGGAAATCGCTGTTGCTTCCTTGTAGCCCTTCGCCGCCGTGCGCTGCCCCGTCGCCTGATTGAAGGAGAACGTATCCCCCGGCGCAACCTTATAGCCGTTGATGGCTTGACAGGACAGGTCGATGTTCGTGTTGCGGTTGGAATTGCTGGTGGTTTTCGTCGTATAGGTGGAAATGCGCCCGAACTTGCCCACAATCTGTGATTTTGTCACGTCCGCCAGCACCGTGTCCGACTGCAAGCGCAGGGACGCGGTGTAATTGCCCATGTCCAGCACGCCCGTGAGCGTCTGATAGACGCTGTTGGCATCCAGATACGCGCCGCTGATGTCGCTGTTGAAGGTGAACTGCTTCGTCGCCGGGTCAAAGGACTCCACCGTCGCGTTGACGGGCGTGCAGGTCACATCCGCCGCGATATTCTCCGCGATTTTTCGCACGGCATCGCGGTCGTAGGTGATTTGCGTCTGAAGCGTCACGGGGCTTTGCTGCATCGCGCGAATCGTCGCGACGCGCTCGCTCAGCGGCGTCCGCCCCGAACCGCGCAGGGCGGTTGTGTTCCCGCGCCCAGCGGCATAGGCAACCGCCGCCATCTCGCTCACGTTGCGGTAGAGCGGCACGTCATAACCCGTGATGTCGTAGGTGTACGCATCCGCCACCACATGCAGGTTCACGCTGGAATTGTCCACGCCGCCCTGCCCCAAGGCGCTTTCGGCGTCCGTGCGGGTCATTCCGCCAACGTTGATGCCATCAATCGTCACGCCGGGGAAAATGCGGTCGGTGTTGACCAGCGCGACCGCCTCATTGAAATTCGCGATTCGCTCTGCGTCATACCGGATGATACTGCCGTTGACGAACGCCAGTGTCGGCAGCCCGGTCAGCTCCATGCCCAGCATCTGCGGCGCGGCAAGCAGCAGCAGCCCCGCCGTGCACGTCAGCGAAATCAGCATGACAAGCAGCCATAGGAAGGTACTGCTGCGCTTTTTGCGCCCCTTGCGCGGTTTGCGTGTCGTTTTCCGCTTCGGCGCGGATGGACGCTTGCCCGTGGGTGTGCCGCGTGTTTTGGGCGGGGCGCTCCGGCGCGCTTCCTCATCTATCAGCCGCTGTGAGCGTCCCTTCGGCTGGCGCATGGCGGGCTGGCGCGGCTTCGTCTCCGGCGCCAGTTTTTCCGTCAGGCGCGTCTGCTGGCTGCGGCGCGGGCGCTGCGTTCCGCCCGAAATGTTGCTCATGTCATTCCTCCAAAATGGATTCCAGCCCTTGCACAGCGGCTGCTGCGGAGGGCTGGTGTGTGATTTACTTGCTGTTTTCCTCGTTCCGGTGCGCCATGTGGTAAGTCAGCGTCTGCAAGCTGTCCGTCAGGTGGACATTAACCACCAGCATGTCGTCCGGATGGGTCAGATCGGTCGGCGCGAAGTTCCACACCGCGCGGATGCCGCAGGCGTAGAGCTTGTCCAGCGCTTCCTGCGCGACGCGTCGGGGCAGTGCCAGCACCGCAATATCCGGCATGTTCTCCTTCAGGAAGTTCGGCATTTCCTCCATGCTGTACACGGGAATATCGCCCACCGGCACACCGATTTTCTCCGGGTCGTTGTCGAACATCGCCAGCGGCCGGAAGCCCTCGCGCTGGAACGTCGGATATTTCGCAATCGCGCAGCCGATATTGCCCGCGCCCACGATAATCTCCGTATGCTCACGGTCAAGTCCCAGAATTTCGCCAATGTGCATTTTCAGATCCGACACCTTATATCCGTACCCCTGACGTCCGAAGCCGCCGAAGCAGTTGATGTCCTGCCGAATCTGCGACGGCGTGAGGTGCATCCGCTCGCCCAGCTCCTGCGACGAAATCTGCTCCACACCTGCGCTTTCCAGTTCCCGCAGATGCCGATAATATCCCGGCAGCCGACGGATTACCGCGTCAGACACATGCCCTGCCATCCTCATTCTCCTCCAGTGCATTTGTTATCTTGGGGCATTTCCGCCCAATTCCTTCATGTGAAAGGAATATCAATCTGATTGTAGCACACTTTTGGGTTTTGTGCAACCTTGCCGGAAAGATTCCGGGGATTTTTTCGCGCTTCACAGCTGTCGTGAAAGGGGGATTTATCGGATGACAGCCGATATTGCTGTGATATGCAGGCAGTTTTTTCTTGCTGCTCCAGTCGCCTCTGCGGAGGCGATATTGTTACTTTCTGGCGCGCCAGAAAGTAACCAAAGAACGCCCAGAGGGGGCTGAAGAGCGTGCAAGTCTGGACTTCAGCCCCCTCTGGACTCCCCCCGCCACCCATGTTTATTGGGGGAAAGAGCGGCTGTTGTTGCCCAGCTTGACCGCATTTTTCAGTTTGGCTTTTGTCCGGCTTTTGTTGACTTGCTTGCGGGTTTCGGGAAAAGCGCTTACTTTCGGTGATTCCGCGTTTCGCCGCGGAGGAAGTCGCCCGTTTGGGTCGCGAAGGGGACGTCCATGCGGATGATTTCGCCGCCGATGCCCAGCGTATCGACGATTTCGCCCGTCTTTTCGCGCAGGAACGGCGTCGCCTCGAAGGTGTGCACGCCCGATGGCGTCAGCAGTTCGATTGTCTCGCCCGCCTTGAAGCGATTTTTGAGCAGAAAGCGTGTGCCGCGCCCATCGCGGCTGCCCTCCACCACATGCGCCAGATATTCCCGCTCCTGATGGAAGCCGTCCGCGCCGCCGGGATTTGCTGGCTTGCCCAGCGCAAAGCCGGTGTCGCTGTCACGGTGGCTTGCGCAGGATAATTCCGCCATCAAGCCGGGGAGCGCCGCTGCGAAATCGCCGCCATCCGCCAGCAGATCCAGCGCACGACGGTATGCCGCCGTCACCGTCGCGACGTAATACGCCGTTTTCATCCGCCCCTCGATTTTGAGGCTCTTGATGCCCGCGTCCACCAGTTCCGGCAAAAGCGGCATCAGGTTCAAATCATGCGCGGAAAATATGTATGTGCCATTTTCGTCCTCGCAGACGGGCATGTACTCGCCGGGGCGCTTCTCCTCCACCACGCTGTAATGCCAGCGGCACGGCTGGGCGCATTCGCCCTGATTGCCGCTCCGCCCTGCCATGGCCGCGCTGAGCAGGCACCGTCCGCTGTACGCCATGCACGATGCGCCATGCACAAACGTCTCGATTTCCATCTCCGGCACGCGGCGGATGATTTCCTTTGCCCGCGCGATGGACGTTTCCCGCGCCAGAATCACGCGCTCGCAGCCCATGTCGCGATAGACGCGCACGGCTTCCGCGTTGACGGTGCTCGCCTGTGTGCTGACGTGCAGGGGCAGCTCCGGCACTTCGCGGCGCAGGGCGGCAATCGCGCCCAAATCGCTGACAATCGCCGCATCCACGCCGATGTCCCGTGCTGCTTTCGCCGCCGCGATGAAATCATCCATCTGGTCGTCAAACGGGAAGATGTTCATCGTCAGGTAGAACTTCTTGCCCGCGCCGTGCATCTTTTCGACCGCCTGCGTCAGCGCCTCCTCGTCGAAATTGCCCGCGAAGGCGCGCAAGCCGAACTGCCGCATACCGCCATAGACCGCGTCCGCACCGAAATGCAGCGCCGCCTCCAGCGATTCAAGATTCCCCGCCGGGCACAGCAGCTCCGGCATCCGGTTGGTCATTTACTCAATGCCTCTTTCCTTGTCGTACTGCTGCCACAGCGGCGCGTAGATGGCGACCGCCTGTTCATGCTCCTGCAAGGTGCGGGAGAAGTGCAGCTCCGTGCTTTCGGGACTCGTCGCGCAGAAATACAGGTAGTTTTCCGCCACAAACGTCTCGTCCGGGTAGAGCGCCGCGTTGATGGCGTCCGCGCTCGGCGCGCAAATCGGGCCCAGCGGCAGCCCCTTCACCTGATAGGTGTTGTAGAGGCTGTCAAGCGCCAAATCACTGCCCGTCAGCGACATTTTCCTTACGCCCGTGATGTAGTGAATCGTCACGTCGCTCTGCAGCTTCATGCCCGCTTTCAGGCGGTTATGGAACACGGCGGACACCTTCGCGAAATCCGCCTTGGACGCTTCCTTCTCAATCATGCTTGCCAGCGTCAGAATCTCGTCCATCGTGTAGCCCATCTCTTCCGCGCGATCCTCACAGGCGACGGTGAACACCCGCTCGGTCTGCGTAATCAGCTTGCGGATGATTTCGCTTGCCGTTGCGCCGATGTAGATTTCGTAGGTGTCGGGCGCGAGATACCCCTCCAGCACATAGCGGCGCTGGCTGACGTTCCGGCTGTTCAGCACGTCCTGCACGGAGTAAAATTCGCTGAAGCTCGTGCCGCTCTTGCACAGGGACAAGAACTCCGCGCTGTCCGACAGCACGCCGTCTTTGACCAGCTGCTCGGCGAACTGCTCAATCGTCCAGCCGGGAATGAGCGTGATATTGCGCACAATCGGGTTGCCGTCGCCGCGCGTGAGCTGGTCGGCAATCTGCCGCATGGTCATCGACGGGCTGAGCGTGTAGCTGCCGGACTGGATTTTCTGCCCCCAGCCCGCGAAGTCGCAGTAGTACTTGAACACCGTGCGATTGCGAATCAGCCCGGCTTCCTCCAGCCGGTTCGCCACGCGGGTCAGGCTCTGTCCGCTCTCGATGGTGAAGGGCACCTGCGCCGTGCTGTTTTCATTCGGCGGCGCAATGAACTCGCCGTACACCTTGTTCCACACGCTGAACAGGATGCCCGCCACCACCAGCACCGCGCCCAAGCCAATCAGGATTGGGCGGATGATGCGCCACAGTGCGCTGTACCAGTACGGGCCATATCGCCGCTCGTCGCGGATGCTCTCGTAGCTGTCATGCTTCTTGCTCAACAAGCCTGCCCCCCTTTGGAGAATCCGGAATTATTGTCCCATCCCCATGTCAATGTCCGCCGCGTCGGTGATGATGCGCAGAATGCCCGCCACTTCCTGCTGCAAACGCATTTCCGCCAGCAGGTACTGGCTGACTTCCAGCTTGCCGAACAGCAGCGCCGAAATGCCCTGAAAGCGCTGCATGTCGTCGTTATCCGGCTGCGTGCCGGAGACAGCCGCCATTTGCAGGCGCAGCTGCAGCTTCTTGTACTCCTTCAGGAGTGCGGCGGTCGTTTCGTCCGCCATAACCTCCTCTTTCAGTGCGTGATACGTCTGATACTCCTCGCTCTGGCGGATTTCCTGCGCCAAGCGGTGTGCCGTAGCATGTTCCATAACAGCATGTCCATCCTTTCGATACGCTATCCGTAATTAGAAACGTTTCTGTCCGCTTGATTCATCCCGATTTCCCACGAAAAAGAGAGAAACGCATGTTGCAGCGTTCCTCCCTATTGTATCAGATGTGCGCCCCCATGTCAAACGTCAAGGATAATGGGCAGAATCATCGGGTTGCGCTTGATTTTCTCGAAGATGAAGCGGTGCAGTTCATCCTTGATGCGGTTCTTGAGCGCCGGCCAGTCCTCGCCCGCCAGCGACGACTGCGACAGAATCTGCCGCACGACATCGCGCGTGTTCTCAATAATATCCTCATTCTCGCGGACGTAGATAAAGCCGCGGCTGATGATATCCGGGCCGGAGACAAGGCGCTGGTCGTCGCGGTTAATCGCCATGACGACGATAATCAAGCCGTCCTGACTGAGGTGCTTGCGATCGCGCAGGACGACGTTGCCCACGTCGCCGATGCCCAGACCGTCCACCAGCACCGCGCCGGTCGGAATCTGTTCCGCCAGATACAGCCCTTCCTGATTCATCTCGATAACCTGACCCGTTTCGGGAAGCACGATGTCGGTGGAGTTCATGCCCATCGACTCCGCCAGCACCGCGTGCTGCCACAGCATACGGTATTCGCCGTGGACGGGGATGAAGTACTTCGGCTTCACCAGCGCGTGCATGAGTTTGAGTTCTTCCTGACAGGCGTGACCGGAGACGTGCACCTCCGCCAGTGCCTTATAGATGACGTTCGCGCCGCAGCGGTACAGCTGGTCGATAACGCGGCTGATGCTCTTCTCGTTGCCGGGAATGGGCGTGGCGGAGATAATCACCGTGTCGCTTTGGCGGATTTGCAGCTTGCGGTGTTCGCTGTACGCCATGCGCGTCAAGCCTGCCATCGGCTCGCCCTGACTGCCCGTCGTCATCACCAGAATCTCGTTGTCCGGGTACTGGTCGAGCGCGTCCGCCTCAATAATGGCTTCCGGCGGAATCCGCAGTTCACCAATCTGCATCGCCACGCGGCTGACGTTGACCATGCTGCGCCCGATGAAGCAGACACGGCGACCGTAGCGCAGGGCGTTGTCAATGACCATCTGCATACGGTGGATGTTCGACGCGAACATGGCGACAATCACACGCCCCTGCGCGTCGCGGAACATGTTCTCGAACGTCACGCCGATTTTCTTTTCGGAGATGGTGTGACCGGGGCGCTCGACGTTGGTGGATTCACACAGCATCGCCAGCACGCCGCGCTCGCCCAGCTCGGCGAAGGACGCAAGGTCAGTGATATGCCCATCGACGGGCGTGTAGTCAATTTTGAAGTCGCCGGTGACGACGACCGTACCCGCCGGGCAGGTGAGCGCAATGGCGCACGCCCCCGCGATGGAGTGGCTGACGTGGATGAACTTCGCCGTGAAGTTCTTGCCCAGCCGCACCTCGTCGCGCGGCTGCACCACCTGCATCGGGATGCCCTGAATGCGGTGCTCCTTGAGCTTCAAGTCCACCAGCGCCAGCGTCAGCTTCGTGCCGTAAAGCGGCGCGGGCACTTGGCGCAGGATGTACGGCGTCGCGCCGATGTGGTCCTCGTGCCCGTGGGTGAAGAGGTATCCGCGCACGTTGCGCTTCTTCTCCACCAGATAGGACACATCCGGAATGACCAGATCGACACCCAGCATGTCCTCTTTGGGGAAAATGCTGCCGCAGTCAACCACCACAATGTCATCCTCATATTCAAAAACTGTCATGTTCTTGCCGATTTCATCCACACCGCCAAGGCTGACAATCCGCAGTCGGCTTGCCGGCTGCGCTGCTTTCGTTCTCGGGGTCATACCATCACTCTCTTTC
>OGWY01002498.1_pt1 | contig 13154 bp, 9 predicted proteins | sample 1576121 | NCBI WGS metagenome assembly OGWY01 (sample SAMEA3541543, study PRJEB24748) | human gut metagenome | biome: human gut; feature: human-associated habitat; material: faeces | place: China | collected 2012 | reverse complement strand
ATATCTAATCCGCGTAAAAGACAGGCAGGGCATACTTTCAGGGCTTAGGCTGCCTGATGCGCTGGAATTTGCCGCAGTTTTCAGTACCGGATGATTTGAGGTTGTTTATATTCATTTTCCGCGGAGGAAACTCCGTGCTTTTGCTGTGCCCTTTTTCTGATGTATGTGTTTACGAAACCGCCTCCGAGATTCTCTCCCGGGGGCGGCTACGTTGGGGGCGATCATAATGAGATTTAGACATTGCCGGTGGTTTTCTTTATACAACAATACGGTTCAAGACCCGGCTGGCTGCCGTGCATTGAACCGTAAATACATTGTAATAGGAGGAGGGTGCAATATCAAGAGAGTATAAAATAGCTGTAAATACTCAAGAACAGCAAACGCGAATAATTGCACTTTTTTATTATATATCAGGATATAATTATTCTGGATTGTATAATGAAATCTGATAATACAAATGAAAATAAATGAATTTTCCGAAAAAATGATGAAACTCGAAATAATATTATGCTATAAAATATAATAATATCTTCTTGAAAAAGGGTACGGCGTGGTTTAACATAATAATGAAAATGCTCAATATTTAATGAAATATGGGAGAAAAATTTGTGCATTTTTAAATTTTTAAATAATGGATGGAGGAACTGGAAATGAAAAAGGCTTTATGTTTGCTGCTTGCAATGCTCATGATTTTAGCAATTTGTGCGTGTGCAGCAAAAGAACCAGCGACTGCTGCGCCAAACAGTGAGAACAGTCAATCTACAACAAAGGAAAATGCTGATAGCACCGATCTGCCGGACGAGTCCCAAGAAAACGCAGTGACCGTGGCAGACCCTTTTGGAAAATACGAACCAAGCATTGATATTACCACTATGATGTTGGAGGATAATATCCGCAATGTGCCGGAAAACATGACGATGGACAGCAATCCGTGGATTGACCTGTTCAAGGAGTATGGCATCAATGTGTCTTATAAAATCTCCGGCTCTGCATCAGATCTTGATACCAAGCTCAATATGGCGATTGCAACCGAGGATTTGCCTGACATTATGCAGGTTACTGCATCGCAGTTTCAAGAACTGAGTGAAGCGGGATATCTTGCGGATCTGACAGAGGTTTTCGAAACCTATGCGTCTCCGGAAACCAAGGCTATGTATATGCAAGACGGCGGCATTATGATGCAAAATGGCTACGTTGATGGAAAACTGGTTGGTCTTGCTTTGCCGCAGGGTTATCAGGACTTTATTCCGATTGTCTCTATTCGTTCTGACTGGCTTGAAGAATGCGTCGTTCCTCTTCCGGTTTTGTTGTGAAAAGTGGCTCCATCGCCTGTTTGACATCCGCGATGCCTATTCCTTTGTCCCGCACTTCTATGTACACCGAACGGTCTTCCACGACTGTACGAATCCAGATTTTCCCCGCACCTTTCTCATAGCCATGAATGATTGCATTTGTGACCGCCTCGGAAACTGCCGTTTTAATATCCGACACTTCTTCGAGCGTTGGGTTCGTCGACGTGATAAATGATGCCACGATCACACGGGCAAAGCTCTCATTTTTCGCCACACTATCAAATTCCACATTCATTTCGTTTGCACTATTCATAATATCCTCCCTTTACCATCTCCTTTTTTATCGCATCCAGGGAATCCATCTTCTTTAAGATGCGATAGATTCCTGACATCAACAAAATGCGATCGATCGTTTCATTGACATGCACCGCATATACACATCCTCCCTTGTCATGCACCATCCGAAACCGTCCGGTAATCAGCCCGATGCCGGAACTGTCCATGAACTGCGTCTTCGAGAAATCAAAGATCAGGTACCGGATCTCCTCCTCATCAAACACATGTGCCGTCTTTCGCTTGAGCATATCCGCCGCATAGTGATCAAGCTCCTCCGGCAGATAATAAATCAGCACACCATTTGCTACTTCATACACCATAAATTGCCTCCTATATCCATATATCCAGAAAAAAATGCAAAAGAAAAAGAAAGTGAAATCATTTCACTTTCTTTCGTAATTTCGAATAATCATCGATTACTCTTTGTCTATCATATTTTGTAAGTCTGTATCTGACATCCCCGACACAACATTGGAATAATCAGGAAGATCCGTCTCCCCCTGTGCGGCTCCATTTTGCAGTGTATCAATCTGTTTTGTCAGACTGTCCACCTCTGCACTCAGGCTGTTGATCGTGGAATTTTTCCCGGCAAGCTCCTCACTGTATGTCTTAATCAGCTGTTCATTTTCTACCCGCAGCTTCTTTTTCTGTCCAGGCAGAATGAAAAAGCTGAAAAGAAGGACGCCAAACACCAGCCCAAGCAACATATACAACCCAGAGTATTTTGCAAGGCTGACCTGTCCAAACTGTCCGGTTCGCACAACGCTTGTATCTTTCTTTGCCTTGATCTCCTGAAACAGATTCTTCTTCTCGATCTTCTTCGGTGCTCTGCCATCCTCGGTCACAACGATCTCCTCAAGGTAATCGTCGTCTAAGAGTCCATCATTATCCACGTTCTGTTTACGCATCTCAATGATGTTTTCCTCGGTATCTCCCATCTCCCGCAGATAATGCACCGCAAGGGAATTCGCCTTATCGATCTTTAAGACACGACGCAGAGTCACTCTTGCCTTCTCGTAGTTATCTGTCCCGATATACAAAAGGGCAAGCAGCAAATATCCTTTCACAAAATGTGGATTGTCCGAGAGTGCACTTTTGAGCTGCAAGATTGAAAGATCATAATCTTCGCTGTGCGCATACTGGATTGCCATGTTGAACTTCCGCGCAAGCTGATCGACACTCTCCAACCGGGCTGGATCTTTTTTCAGTTCTTTTAAGTATTTTGTCGCAAGGTTATTTTCCTGTTGATAGTTGATGCTCATAACCCATTCGCTCATCGCCTGCACAGCCTCACCCATCTCATAATAGATGAGTCCCAGCAGATTGCGTGCTGGCACATTTCGCTTGTTATACCGCAGTGCCTGCAACAGAGATTCAATCGCACCGGACAGATCTCTCGCCGATGCCCGGTCATACCCAATATTGTAATAATAATTGGATGTATTCTGCGCTTTTTTAAGCATCGACAACGGAAGATAACATTCCGAACAATATCCATTTTTCCGCACCTGTGCACCACAATGGGGGCACAGCACCGGTCGCATTGTTGTTGCCATCTTATCTTCTCCTTGCCCGCACAGATACTGCATTATCCAATATGCTGCCTGTATTTCTCAAGTCCTGTGTCATCTGTAATACAATATCACTGATATCCTTCAAATCATTGCTGTAAATGGCTTCCTCCGCCTGATTCACTTCCGGAATCGGCGAGAAACGCTTCAATTCTTCTTCAAAATTTATCATACGGTTTCCTCCCATATGTCTTTTATCTTTCCTATCAGATACAGAGAGCCCACGCAAAACAGCATGCCGCCGCGTGCCTCCACAGCTGCATATGCTTCCGCGAAACAGCTTCGGATGTCATTATCTGCATAGACATGTACATTGCGTTCCGTCTTCTTCGCACAATCGCGGAACAATGCCGCAATATACTCTGCGGAGATTGCGCGGTCAGAATCCAGCGACGTCACATAGACCGCCTCCACTTCCAGATTCTGCATCAGATATGCGATCATCGGTTCGTAGTCCTTATCCCCGGCGACTGCAAAGAGAAGTGTTTTCTCCCGGTCTGCATACCCAGCATTCACGCTCTCAGTAAATCGCTCGATGGCACTCTCGTTGTGTGCCCCATCGATCACGATATTCCCATTCAGCTTCTCCATACGTCCCGGCCAGAAAAACGCATCCAGCGCAAGCTGTATTTTCTCCTGTGCGATTTGCCTGCCTAACAGCACCGTACCTGCTGTGATCGCAGTCACGGCATTGTCTACCTGATAGGTGGCCACACTATCAAGCCGCAAACCATTGTAACTATAATAGCGGCTATACATTGAAAAATCAATGGTTTTATCTGTAAATTCATCGATATTATACTCCACATTTGCGACATTTATTGCTTCTGCCGCAAGTGCTTCTGCCTGATTTTTTACGACGGCATCCGCTTCCAGACTGCCCGTGTGGTACACAACTGGAACGCCTGTTTTTATAATCCCGGCTTTTTCTCCAGCAATCGCCTCGATCGTGTTGCCGAGATATTTCATATGATCGAGCCCAATCTCTGTAATGATCGTCAACACCGGCACAAGCACATTGGTCGCATCCAGTCTGCCGCCAAGTCCGGTCTCGTAAATCACATAGTCCAGCTCCAGCTTGGAAAAATACACCGCTGCCATCGCAAACAGGAATTCAAAATACGAGAGATGCTGCAGATTTTTCTGCACCGCATGCTCGCATGCATTCCGTACAATCTGGTAGCATTCGACGAATTCTTCTTCTGTGATTCCCTCGATCCGTTCTGTGATGGAGATCAGATGTGGGGACGTAAAGGTACGCACCCGGTATCCCTCCTCTGTGAGTATCGCACGCAGGAACTGCACCGTAGAACCTTTTCCGTTTGTACCAGCCACATGAATCGCCTTATGTGCAAGATGTGGATTGCCAAGCAATGCCATGACCGCCTCTAAGTTCTCATTTCCTGATTTATTTCTTCCCTCTGTATGAGGTCCAAACAGCGGGATCTGGTTAATATAATCTTCTGCCTCTTTCATACTGTTGTTCATAATTGATTACTTCCTTTTTGTCCCGCAATCACCTAGCGGTTATCCACTTTCTCCGGATATAAATCATGATGTACCAGACGATCGTAAGCGACCTTTTCCCAATTTGTGCCCGGACGTCCATAGTTACAATACGGATCGATAGAGATTCCTCCACGTGGAGTAAATTTTCCCCAGACCTCAATATATTTCGGGTCCATTGCCTTGATCAGATCCTTCATGATCGTATTCACGCAATCCTCATGGAAATCTCCATGATTTCGGAAACTGAACAGGTACAACTTCAACGACTTACTCTCCACCATGCGCACATCCGGCACATAGGAGATGTAGATTGTCGCAAAATCCGGCTGTCCAGTAATCGGACAAAGACTTGTGAATTCCGGGCAGTTGAATTTTACGAAATAATCATTGTCCGGATGTTTGTTGATAAACGTCTCCAGAATATCCGCAGAATAATCAGACGGATACGCTACGTGCTGGTTTCCCAGCAAAGAAATTCCTTTTTGTTCTTCCTCTGTTCTAGCCATTTCTATCACCTCATAATCGAATCATTTTATCTAAGTGGAAGGAATAGATCACCTGCTCCTTCACCTTTTTTCCTGTCAATCGTTCCAGCACCTCTGCATACGAGGCAAGCTGTGCCCGGTATCTGCCAACCAGAGTCTCCTCGTCTGCGGCATCGGTCTTATAATCCATGACCACCACGTCGTCATCCTCATAAAAGTATGCATCAATAATTCCCTGTACAACTAGTACATCCGGCTCCGTGACATCATACACCTCCGATGCCGGAATACCCGCAGAAAACTGCCGTTCCTTGTACAGATTGCCCAAGCGCGCAGCTTCTATCATACGGCATCCAAGCGTAGATTGCAACATCTTCCTGATTTTGGCTTCCCGGATTGCCACAAGTTCCCGCTCCTCGAAAATGCCCCGCGCAAGCAATGCCGCCTTTTGCTGTGCGATATACGCATCCAGATCTCCGTCTGTATCCACCGCTTCAAATGGCAGCATTTCCATAAATTTATGAACGATCGTACCACGCTCCGCACCGGTAAGTGTGCCTGTTTTTCCTGCAGACTGTGCTCGTTTCGGAAGGTTTTTTTCTATTTCCTGCTCCGCAGTATCCGGAAGGGCAAATTCCGTATTGATATCATACCCTTTTCCATCATAGGCTTTCATCTTCTTAATATCCGAGATTGACAGCTTCGCTCCCAGGGTCGTCATCGGCATATGTGGATATACATAGGATACACTCGCCTCGTTTTTCGCATAGAATACATCTTCCTCTGCCTGCTCCGCCATACGGCGGATGTCTTCTAACTGTAACCGTTTGTGAAGCTCCATCGGAATCATCGCTGTCAGAATTTCCTCCTGGTTGCAAATCTCCATACGAATCTTCCCCTGCACCTTGCAGGCTGCCGCCAGCCGGTTATAACGCACCATACAGGCAAGCAGATGCTTCGCATAGCTGTCGGCATTTTTGCGGACATTATACGGAAGCAGCAACGGCTCCATATCTTCTACATAGGCATATTTTGCAAGCAGACGGTCCGCACCGCGTATTGCACCTGTAAGGATCAGCTTTTCCTTCGCACGCGTCATCGCCACATAGAGCACCCGCAGATTCTCTGCCATCATCTCCGCATCCTCGAGTGCCGCATAGATACTCCGAATCGCAGTATTATGTTTATACCGTCCTTTTATGTGCATCGCCATTGCAGCCAGATAATAGTCCGGATGCACCTGCACATTATCCTTTAACTCCATCCGGTTAAACTGCCGTCCCATCCCTGCGACAAACACGACCGGATATTCAAGTCCCTTACTCTTGTGGATACTCATAATCCGCACAACATCCGCATCCTCGCTCAGCACGCTTGCTTCGCCCTCATCCTTTTCCATCAGCTTCAGCTTATCGACATAGCGCAAGAAATGAAACAATCCTTTGTAATATCCATTTTCAAACTGCACTGCCTTTTGCAATAGCATATCGACATTGGATTTGCGGATATCGCCTGCCGGCATTGCTGTCACGTATTCATAATATCCCGTCTGCTCCAACAGCTCCCAGATGAGATCCGATACTGATAAATGCTGTTTTTTCTCTTTTAGATCTTCGATCAGATCAAGCAGGCGTCTGACTTTTCCGCCAAGTTCTGTATCTGCCTGATCCTCTGCATAATACTCACAGATATCGTACAGACACAATTTTTCAGATACGGCATTCCGCACCGCAGCACATATCTGCGCAAGTTCTGACTCATTCAAGCCGCCGATCGGCGACAACAGCACTGCCGAAAGTGGAATGTCCTGCCGGCTGTTGTCAACCACGGAAAACATTGCCATGATCACCTGTATCTCGACCGCCTGAAAATATCCCTTGGACTTTTCAAGATATACTGGAATCCCCTGTGCCGTGAGCGCATTGTAGATCACATCGCCATAATCCTTCAGGCTTCTTGCCAGTATCACAATATCCTTATACCGAACCGGGCAGTAACATTCTTCTTCCTCGTCATAGACCTGCATGCCGGTATCCGGCTGCATCAGCGATCGAATCCGGTTCGCGATCATATAGCCCTCCACCGTATCTTTCTCCGGGGAGCCATACTGGCGAAGCTGCTCTTCGCTTAAGTCTCCTATATCATCCACATCGGCAAACAAAAGCTCTACATCCTCGGCAATGCGGGCGCCCTCCGGCGGCTCCGGGAACTGTTTACCCGGTACAAGAGCCTGCTTCTCATCATATGTAATACCGCCCAAATCACTTCCCATCAACTGATAGAAGAAATAATTGATTGCGCGCAGCACAACCGCACGGGAACGGAAATTATGATTCAGTTCGATCTTAATATCGTTTCCTTCCGCCTGATATCGGTTGTATTTTTTGACAAATATCTCTGGACGCGCCATACGGAAACGGTAGATACTCTGTTTCACATCGCCCACCATGAACATATTATGCACATCGCGGGATTTGCCCGATACTGCAGTCAGAATATCCTCCTGCAGATAATTACTGTCCTGATACTCGTCAATATAGATTTCCTCATACCGGTTTGCGATCGTCTTTCCAATCTCTGTCGGCACTGCCGTTCCATCCTCGTCATAGCCGGCACACACAAGCTGATATGCCATATGCGAGATATCTGAAAACTCCAGCATCTTCCGTTTCTGCTTCTCCTCCATAAACCGCGTCATGAATTCCTCAGTCAGGGAGAGTAACGGAAGCAGATACGTTTTTAAAAGCTGCATATCTTCTAAGATCTGTGCCTCCGACTGCTTGAAGCTATCGAGCTTTTTGCTGTCAAATTCATCCTTATATTCCTTGCGGAGCGTCTTACAGGCTTCCTGTAATTCTTTGTCTCCGGTAAACTTCTTTCTCGAAAGCGTCGCCCATTTACTCTCGATTGCCCCCTTCATCGCAGCATAACTGTCCGCCTGCCCGATTGCCTGCAGCTTCTCGATATCCGATTCGATCTGTTCCCGGTACTGCTCCGGTCCATCCGGCTCCTCGCAGATCGCAAGGCACCGCTCTGCAAGCTGTACGGCTGCCGCCGCCTTTTTATGCAGGATATCAAGCATCGCCTGCATCCACGGTGCATGGTTTAAATCCTCCGCCGTGTCAATCTGCAGTCCCATTCTCGCTTCCTCTAAAAACCGCTCCGGTGCTGGAAAACTTGTGATCTGCCGATAGATCTTGTCTAACACATCTTTGAGATTTTCGTCCCGTTTTCCATCACAGAACACCTCCAGCAGGCGCCCAAATTCTGTATCGCCCTGTTCCTGCAGCTGTGCATACTTTTCCTCAAAAAGCGCGGTCATTACATCATATTTCAACATTTCCAGCATACCCGGATCTCCGATTCCAACCGCCGGGTCCAGATTCAGATAACTGAAATACTCCTTTACGATATTCAGGCAGAAACTATCGATCGTCGTGATATCCGCACTCTGGATCAACATGTTCTGCTTTGCAATGTGCTCCGATTCCGGATACTGTTCCTGTGCTTCCTCCAGCTTTTTCAAAAGCTTCTCTTTCATCTGCGCCGCTGCCGCCTTAGTAAAAGTCACGACCAGAAAAGACGTGATATCGACCGGATGCTCCGGATCAATCATCTTCTGGTAGATACGTTCCACGAGCGTTGCCGTCTTACCGGAGCCTGCGGCTGCCGATACAAGAATTGTCTTGTCTCTCTCTGTAATTACCTGTTCTTGTTTTTCTGTCCATGGCATACGCTATGCATCTCCTCCAATAACTGTTCCTTCTCCTTTGCGCTGTGCTTTGTGTAGTGATAACGGTTGTTTCCGTATTTTTCATCAAACCGGCACACATCTTTGTATGCGCAGTAATCGCACGCGGTCTTGTTGGACTCCCGCATCGGATTTTTGTCGATCACTCCCGATTTCATCTGCGTGACAAGTGCAGATGCCTTGTACTCGGCATAGGCAAGCACTGTGTCAAATTCCTCCGCATCATCCCGTGCCAGTCCTTTGTATGTCAGCTGCCTCTCCCGTGCTTCCTCCGCCTCTGTCTCATTTTCCGCCTGCACATATGGATCCTGCATATGATAATAATACATACTGTCTGTCACAATCTTATAGTGTTCTGCCCCCGCGCGGTTTTTGTTCCACTCCTGATCGACCAGTTCACGCATCACATCTGTATAGATTGCAAGCTGCAGCTCCAGCCCCTCGTACAGATCACCAAGATCAAACTCATGTGCCCCGGATTTGTAATCGATCACACGCAGGGAAATCGTCTGCTCTGCTTCATTCACATACAAATCTCCGCGGTCCACCACGCCAACTAAGGACAACTGTTCATCTCCAACCTGCAGTTTTTTTCGGAATGCATACTCAAAATACCGCGGTTTGTAAGACGCATCCATCATCGCCTGCAGCTTCTGCACGGTCCGTTTTCCGATTCGGATCAAACTCTTCCGTAGCACTTCATACTGTCCGGCATCCAGCTCCTGTCCGGCGTATTCCTTCGCAAAGTTTTCATTCACGAATTCCTCTGTCTTCGCATCCCGCTCCTGCTCGGACAGTGTCTCCCATGCATTGTCCTTCTGATCCCGCACATAGCAAAACATCTGCTCCATCGCACCGTGCAGGATCATACCGACGTTCCGGTTGTCGATACCATGAATCTGCCGCTCCTCTAACCGTAGAATGTATCGAAGGAAAAATGCATACGCACAGCTTGCATACTGTTCCAGCTTCGATACGGACATCGCCATATCCTGTAACCGGATCAGCTGTGTGACCTGTTCCGCCAGCTTCTCCGGCAGATTCTGGTACTGCATCGCCTGTTTCATCCGTTCGAGTGTCCGGGCATCTCCATGCTTCAGATACAGCTTATATAACTGCAGTGTCTCTTTCTCGTGGCTGTGATTACCCTCGAGCAATTCCCGGATTCCTATGATTAAAACCTCCAGCCCGGATTTGTCTGTCACGATCCGGTTCTCCATCCGCTGTCCCTGTAATTCCTTCTTGTCCGGAAAAATTCTTCGAATCCGGTCTAATATATAAGATGGCCGCATTGTCTCATTCGTGGCACTCATACACACATAGGATAAATGCAGACAATCCTTTGGCTTCGTCATGTTCTGATACAGGTAAAACTGTTCGGTGTAGCTGTTCACCCGCTCTGTCGGCGCCATATGGATACCAAATGCACCCAGTCGTTCTTTCTCGCGGTCATTGATGATCTGACTGCGTCCGGCACGTTTCGGAATGACGCCGTCATTTACACCCACGATAAACAGCGCCCGGATATCACCCAGTCTGGTTCGCGTGATATCGCCGACTACGAGCGTATCCAGTGTCGGTGGCACCATACCAAGTGTGACATCCTTCATTCCTACGGCAAACAGTTCCTCAAACTCCTGTACATTGACCGTGTCCTCCGGCATGATCTCCACCATCTTGTCAAAGATCTGCCGCACCTTCTCATACAGTCCGGCATCTTCAAACTGCGTCTCCATCGAAAGCGTCTCCATAAGCGCATAGATGGCTTCGACAAACACGGAAATCTTCTTTTTTCCACCGGAGACTGCCTTGTAAAATGGCTGCAATATTTCCATCACAACCTGACGCAGTTCATCCACGGTGTCATCCTCACCGTTTAGAAATGGCTGGCTCCAGCTCCGGATTCCCTTTCGTCCACGCGCCAGCACGTAGTTTTCCAGCATCTCGATCTCCGATTGTTCCAACGACTTTACAACTCCGGATTTTAAGAACGCAAACACACTGTCATAACTGAAATTCTCATCGACGATTCGAAGCACATGCGTAAGCGCATCCACACATGGATGATTCTTCACCGGCATCGTCATATCAATAAAATATGGAATCTCATATTGCGGTAATATCCGCTTCGCAAATTCCGCCGTCTCCTCCAGATTTCCACTCACGATCGCAATATCCCGGTAACGATAGCCCTGCTCCATCACAAGGGTACGAATCTGTTCTGCAACGCCGGTCAGCTCCTGTGCCGGCGTATCATACGCCGTAATCGTAATCGCCTGTTCCTCGTCTTTCCCGACACGGTACGGATAGCGGAACAGATTCTGCTCCAGATGTTCCAGCGGATGTCCCTTGCTCCACCGTTTACAGCCATCCTTTCCTAAGAACAATGCCGGTTCCACAACCACATGTGCCTGCTCGGCAGTAAGCAGCAAATGCTCGATTGTCTGCTTCGTAAGTGCAAACAGTTCATGCTCTGCCACGTGCTTTTTCTCATAGGTTGCCGCATCAATCGTCAATACGATCGTCACTTTTTTCGCCCGGCGCAGCAACACGGAAATCAGATTCAACTGAATCGGTGTAAATCCGGTAAATCCATCTAATACGATCTCACTGCCTGCAATCAGCTCCGATTGTTCCGCTGCCGCGGTCAGGAGCTCCAGCATCTGTTCTGCTACGATAAAAGACTGCCCTTTCTTCTCCTCAAACGCATCGAAAATCACCAGCATGTCCTGCAGCTTTCTCGCAAGCACACGTGCCTCCTCCGAATCGTCCAGCTTCTGTAACGCCTCCCGCAGCCGTTCCCGTGGAATATCATACTGGTAGATCTCTGACATCAACGATTTTGCCTCGTCGATAAATCCTGCCTTATCCAGACTTCCGGCATACAGAGACAGCTCTTCTTTGTGCTCCTGTGCTGCCTTTCGCAGCAACATAGATTTTCCGAAATCCTCCAGCACCTTCTTCGGCTTGATATGCAGCTCATCAAATATCCGATATGCCAGCCGATTAAACCCGATGACGTCAATCTGGAAGCTGCCGCCGCGCGGATGCTTCTGCACAAGCTTTCGTTGAATCTCCAGCGAATACTGTTCCGGGACAAGCACGATCACATTTTCCCGCTCATCCTGCATTGTCCGACGTATAATGTCCTCGTAAATATATTCTGATTTTCCTGCCCCGCTTGGGCCAAGGATAAACTGTAACGCCATGTACTCCTCCGTCAAAAAAATAAGCCGGAAGTTTTTCGCTCCCGGCTTTTTCTTAATCCTGTTTAAACAACTGATCCTGTACCTCTTCGATATCCGGATACCAGACGCCTTTGATCTTGATGAAATCAATATTCACTTCCAAATACTGTCTCTTCACGCCATTGCGATCCTTCATCGTTCCTCGCAGTCCAAGCTTCAGAGTAACACCCTCTCTTGCATCTGCAGTCTTACCATGCTCCAGCTGAATCTTGTCGTTGAATGCATCTACCTCAGAAGTGCCCCAGATGGATGTATCAATAATCTTGATCGATGTGTAGTTTGTCTCCTGCACATATGGTAAGATTTCCTCAACCAAGGCTTTGTTTGCTGTTATGTATCCCGGTACTAATGCCTGTAATTTCTCACTGTCATCCTCATTGACCGCTGTCTGGAATGCTTTGACTGCATCCTCATAAGTCTCCGGTCCGTTCGGCTTTAACACAACCTTTGTCACAAACATATAAATACCAAATACGATTGCTGCAAATATGATGAACTTGAAGATCGTGCCAAACACTTTGCCGACGCCGCTTCCGCCGCCCTGTTTCTTGTTCAGCTCTTTGTATTCCTTTACGTCTTCCTTCGTAATCTTGACAGGATCTGTTCCCCCGATACTGTTCCCATCATAGATGTCACCATAATCATCGGTTGGTGTATATGCCCTTTGCTGTACCGGCTTCTTTCCGTTCTCACCTTTCAGCCCAAGACTTGTCTTCATCTTCACCACCGGGCGCCCACATTCCGGACAGATCGTAATTCCATCCTGCACCCTTGCTCCACATGATTCACATACAGCCATATTACTAACCCCTTTCTTCTGTATCATATGTAGTATAGTATATCTCACGGAGGCATTTTCTTCAAGTGATTCTTTTCTTATGAAAGGGAAAATCGCGAAAAAAAAAGGATACAATCTGTATCCTTTTAAAAGCAGTTCGTAGGGGAATCGAACCCCTGTTTTC
>OGWY01002493.1_pt1 | contig 13172 bp, 10 predicted proteins | sample 1576121 | NCBI WGS metagenome assembly OGWY01 (sample SAMEA3541543, study PRJEB24748) | human gut metagenome | biome: human gut; feature: human-associated habitat; material: faeces | place: China | collected 2012 | reverse complement strand
ACCTGATAATGTTCCTCGCCTACAACATCCGGCTCAAGAATACGTGAGTTTGATTCAAGCGGATCAACTGCAGGATAAATACCTTTTTCAACAATCTTTCTTGAAAGAACGGTTGTTGCATCAAGGTGAGCAAATGTTGTTGCAGGAGCAGGGTCTGTAAGGTCATCGGCAGGTACATATACAGCCTGAACCGATGTGATAGAACCGTTCTTTGTTGAAGCGATACGCTCCTGAAGTTCGCCGACATCTGTAGCAAGAGTTGGCTGATAACCAACGGCTGACGGCATTCTTCCCAAAAGAGAAGATACCTCAGAACCTGCCTGAACGAAACGGAAAATATTATCAATGAAAAGAAGCACATCCTGGTTCTTCTCATCACGGAAATATTCCGCCATGGTAAGACCGGAAAGACCGACTCTCATACGTGCTCCAGGCGGCTCATTCATCTGACCGTAAACCAGAGCAGTTTTGTCGATAACTCCACTTTCTTTCATTTCATTATAGAGGTCATTACCCTCACGGGTACGCTCTCCAACACCGGTAAATACGGAATATCCGCCGTGCTCGGTTGCAATGTTACGGATCAGCTCCTGGATCAATACCGTTTTACCAACTCCGGCACCACCGAACAGACCGATCTTACCACCTTTTGCATACGGTGCTAAAAGGTCGATGACCTTGATTCCTGTTTCAAGTACCTCAACGACCGGACTCTGATCCTCGAAAGATGGCGGATCTCTGTGGATACACCAGTGTTTCTCACCCTCTAAAGTCTTGCCGCCGTCTAAGGTATCTCCTAATACATTGAACAGACGCCCCAATGTGCCCTGTCCGACCGGAACCGTAATGCCGCTTCCCGTAGCAACAACTTCCATGTCCTTGTGAAGTCCCTCACTGGCAGCTAACATAATACAACGTACTGTGTTATTGCCGATGTGCTGTGCAACTTCCATGACACAGCGTTTTCCGCCGTTGTCTACTTCAAGCGCATCTTTGATAAACGGAAGGTCATTATCTTCAAATTCAACGTCTACTACAGGTCCCATGACCTGCACGATTTTTCCTGTTTTCATTCCGCTTTCACATCCCCTTCCTATTTTTTCTTCTTTTTCTTCTGTGCCTTCGCACCGCCGATTACCTCTGTGATCTGCTGGGTAATCGCAGCCTGACGCACACGATTGTATTCAATGGACAAAGTCTGCAGCATCTCTTTTGCACTGTCTGTTGCCGCCTGCATCGCCATCATTCGTGAATTGTGCTCACTGGCAAATGACTCCACGAGTGCACCGTAAATAAATCCGTTGACATAGTTCGGCACAACATGCTCTAAAATATCCTGCATGGTCGTATCTGCCTTGATCTCCTCCTGATAAATATCAACAGGAGCTTTCCCCATGAAATCCTCTTTTACCAGTGGAAGCAGTTTCATCATTTCCGCTTCCATGGAAAATGAGTTTTCCATTTTCGTGTAAATGATGTATACCTCATCCAATTCGTTGTTATTGTATAACTCCAGAATACGTTCTGTGATAACTCTGGCTCTGTGCAGGGAAGGATTTTGCACCGTATATTTAAACTCGGTATCTACCTCTAACCCTTCCTTGGTAAAATACTGTCTTCCAAGCTCTCCGACGACGAACAGTTTGTTGTTTTCGCCCTGCTCAAACAGTTCATGCGCCATTTTAATGACGTTATGGTTGTACGCACCTGCCAGTCCCTTATCTGCAGTGATCACAATGTATCCCCTGCGTTTTTTGTCGTCCGGAATCTCCTCGCGCTGGTCAAAATACCGGCTCTTAGCATCCGGAATATGACGGAGCAGTCGTGAGATTGCAGACTGTAACGCATAGAAATACGGCTCTGTATTTTCGAGCTTCTGCTTTGCACTTCTTAACTTTGCAGAGGAAATCATATACATGGCACTCGTGATCTTCATCGTATCCTGAATACTTTTCATTCGTTTCTGAATTTCCTTGGTATTTGCCATGCTCTATCACCTGCTCTTAAATTCTTTGACTGCCTCTACGATCTTTTCTGTAATCTCATCATCCAGCACTTTTTTCTCGTTGATGGCATCAACGACATCTTTATGCTCGATTTTAAAGAAATCCAGTAATCTTCCCTGGAACTCTTTCATCTGTTTGATATCCACATCCAAAAGCAGACGTTTGTTTGCTGCAACCAGCTCCCCACGTGTCTGCAGATCCGCAAGCATACCGAACGAATCATCGACCACAGCCTCCATCCCGGCGGCCTTCCGGCTTCGCATCGCAGTAATCAGATTGCGCACGGTAAGCCGGCTGTTGTTCGCGAACAGATACCCGGCTTCCCGGTCGCCGGATTTCTCTAACTGCTTAAATACCCGGTACAACCCGATATATCCTGCGCGTTCCTCCGCGCTGATCTGTCCACGCTTCTCTACATCACGCAGATACGTCGCAAAATCGTCTGTCTCCTTCACACCTGCTTTGTAATTTTTGTCCCGCAGTGTCTGATTGAGTTCATCGACGGTCATATCAAGCGGGTTGATACCATCCCGGATCATAGACAGCACCGCATTCGGATGGCATGCGGCAAGCATATCATTGACCGCTCTGTCATACTCTATGATCTGTACGATATTTTTCTCCGTGATTTCCATGCGGTTATACCCGAGAATCTGTACCGCCCGTGTATGTTCCTCATCCACCGGCAGCTCCATATCTGTCAGTATATCTTCGATATTTGAAAATGCTTTGCGGATACTATCTCCCATATCCGCACGCGGGGCTGTACCAAGTGCCTCATACCCGCGCTCCATCGCTGCGAAATCAACGGAACGTCGGATCGTCTGTGTCGATATATCTGCCACCCCATCCGGCACATTGTTATCGGACATCCGGCGTTGCATATCACCCGCCTGTCCACCGATCTGGTGTTGTTCCTGTACAAGCTTCGCAAATCCATGTACCGTCACCGACTGCAGCGCGTCCGTACCCGCCAACACGCCAAGCCTTGCTGCCGGTGCCGTGCCGATCGTCTGCAGATCTGCCTGCATCTGCTGATAGATTGCCTTGTTTTCTTCGGTTGGCGCAACACCCTGCTTCGCAAACATCTCCTGCGTAAGCTGTGCCTCTGCATTTCGCAGCTTCGCCACCACCTGCGCCAGTTCACGGGTATCAATATTGATATCCACAGAGAGCATCCGTACCGCAACACTCTGTGTCATGGAGAGCCGGATCTCTTCTAACTGCCGCAGTGCCGTTACCTCCCGCAGCGTCTGATTCTGTATGTCGGAACCTGCGCTCCGGCCATCCTGTGACTGTGTGCCCTTATCCGCGGTTTCGTCGTATGCTCCCACCGGCTGTCCACCGGTCTGTCCATCCCGTACCCCATCATAATGCGCCGCCACCAGCGCAGCGATTGTAAGCGGTCGCTCCGTATGTACTGCCTGTGCCACATCCTCTGCGGTAATCGAAGCTGCATCCTGTCTGAGCTTTGCCGCTCTCGTCTCAAGCTCCTGTGTCTGCCACTTCTCTGCCTGCTGTGCCGTCGGCAGTTCACCGATATCCTTCCCGATCTGCGCCTGCATCTGCATATAAGCCCGCACGGCATCCGTCGTGACCGGAATATCATTGGCCAGAAGCAGATTTGCCCCGGCCATGCTCGTTTCATCCACGGCAAATCCAGCCTGCATGATCACATGTGCGAGCTGCGCCTGCATGCCGGAATCCGCATTTCCATTTTCACCGGAAGCATGCACTGATTGTCCAGCGCTCTGTTGCGGCCTGGATATTGTCGGTTGTGCAGCCTGTTTCGCCACATATGCGGTGTCTCCTCCGAATTCCTCCACCGCGGCAATCTCTCTTTGCCCACTGTAATGCGCCTTGTAGAGTGTCTCCTGCGTGAGTGGCTGCCGGTTCTTCAACAGGTACAGAATGTCCTTGTTCTCCACCTGCAGCTTCACATCTGTCCCGGCTATCTGCGCCCCGCTGCTCGTAAAAACCAGATTCGAGACGTCTCCCTCCTCGATCTGCGCCTGTGCGAGCACATTTGCAAGCGCGTCCTTATGCACATCTGCACGCATGGAAGTAACCAGCCCTTCTATGTCCGAAAGCGATGCCGAAGCGACATCCACGCCCATCATGCGAAGCTTCTTTATCTCCTCGGAAGTAAGGGAACGCGCAATCTCCCGTGCATCTGCACGCGCCTGTTCTTCGTCGCTTGTCTCTTCCTGCTGTTCCTGCTTCGCCTTCTCCTGCATGTCCTTGCGGTACTCATTGAAATTATCCATGACCGTCTGCGCGTTCGTATCGACCGAAGAATTCCTGTCGTACTGCACCTGCTCAACCTTCTCGAAGGCATCGAGCTGATCGACCGAAGCAGTCTTCATCTTTGTTCCACTGTAAGCATTTGCATTGTCACTATACGCTTTGATGGCATCCTGTGAATTTTTGATATTGATATTCTGCATAAAATGCTCCTTGCATCATTAATTTGTATGATAGTATTTCTATCTTACGTTGTTCCGATCTTGCGTTCCGGTTGCCCGAACCGGTTCTCTGTCTTTTATATCGGCACAGTCCGCCCAATCATTAAGAAGCTGCATGGTGCCTGAGGCACAATGTCCAAGACGCAATGCCTGAAGCACAATGTCTGAAACGCAATGTCCAAGACGCAATGCTTGGTGTTTGCATGAAGATTAAATGCAAAAAGCATGGACGGCTCATTATGAACCAACCATGCTTTTTCATTACTATCTCATGCGCATCTGTCACTGCTTACCGGTACAAGCACATGTATAATATTTCATCATTTAATTGAAAAATGGTGTCCCGGGTGCTACTGTCCCATCATAGATCAGACCGGTTTCCGGCAACTTCCCTGCATTGCTATCGACCCGCATATTTGCAACCTGTTCTTTGGACAGTTTCATGTCAGCCGGAAGCTTATCATAATCTTCTGAATACCACCAGTTTCTTCCGTAATACGACTTCACTGCATACCAGCCACCTCGTTGCGCATCATATTCATACAGGACATCCTGTGTGACGGTTTTGCCGGATGCATTTGTAAATGTTTTATTCCGGACAAGAATATCCGAAGTCGGATGCTGTGCATAAGTTGCCTTCAGGTCAATACAGTTATTCTTATTGACATATCTTCCGTCCACCCATACATCCTCCATATGGTGGACGCCGTTTCCAACACCTGTATATGCACTCACATACGTATATGCCGTTCCATATCCCCAGCCCTCAGCAGCAACCTTCAGCCAACTGCCTGCGCCAATGTTTTTCTCAAATTCATCTCCGGACAACTGATTCCGGTATGTCTGTAACTCATCGGTCGATTGTTTCTCATATTGATGAATTTTCTTTTCCAGTTTATCGAGGGACGAAGAAAATGCGTAATCATTCGCTCCACCGTCAAAGGTAAATAAACTTTCAATATATTTGGACATAACCGGATCGGTGTTTCCGCGTCCGGCACCACCATATGATTTCGTTGTTCCGTTCCATGTTACATCGACCAGATAATGCGCCGAGCCTGACGAAACCGTACAATCCGGCTGCAACGCTTTCGCTACATTCGCCATAACGCCCGGAACTCCTACGGATGACAACACCATCGGATGAAGGTATTCCAGGAACATCATCTCATCCGCCGACTGCCACATCGAATAGTGTTCATTCAAAGACAATTCCGGGTATGGAGATGTTGCCAGCAGCGGATACGGGCGATCCGGATCCGGCTTCGATGTGTCAACGATGTTTTTCGGATAGACAGAAAGCCGCCCCAACGCTGAGTTCACACTTTGCAGATTGTCGAACAAGCCTTTTGATTTATCCGTGTAATTGTTAATCAGATAATCGGTCAGACTCTCCACCGATTTGCAGGAAACCTGAACCGGTGTATCCGTATAAACCGGCATTGTTGAATACGACACATTTCCCGAATAAGTAACTTTATAGGCACGATCAGCCTGCTGCAATGTATATGCCCCGCCATCGGAACCCGATTCAGATATCTGGAATATATATCCGCCCTTCACACGCCCGGTTTCTTTATTCTCGTATTTGACATCGAAAAATCTCCGGGGCGTCGGGATAAGATAAGCTCCTTTTCCGGCCTTATACTTACTGTTTTTATCCTCAAAACGAACATAGGAAACATCCGGATTATCCGTCTTCACATAGAAATACTCATTGAAAGGCTCCAGCAGAGGAACGATTTCATATGAATATCTGGTAACATCGTTCTTGTTTGTTCCGGTTGAATCGGTGCTTCCGGTTGAACCGGTGCTTCCGTTCGATACCGGATTTTCCGGCAAAGCAATTTCAGGCCGGTTCACAAAACCCGTTCCAACTGTAGATACGATACCTGCAACATTTCCCGGAGCCGCCCCGTTCTTTTGAACAAGAACGATCTGGATTGCCTCTAACCTTTTTGCATATCCGGCCGTTCCAGCAGCTGCTCCATTTCTTGTCCATCCAAGCCAGCCATACGACTGTGCATGTACGCGGTAATAAACATCATAGTGATTGGCAAGTTCTCCAGTAAGGTAAATCTGGATTGCCTCCAGCCGTTTTGCCTGCCCGCTTGTTCCGGACATCTCGCCATTCATTCTCCAGCGGGACTCCCAGCCATAGCTTTGTACATGTGTGCGATACACAATATTTCCCGTATATTGTTGATTGGTAAGTTTTATCTCTATACCTTCCAGGCGTTTTGCACGTCCGCTTGTACCTGCCATCACTCCGTTGTTCTTCCATCCCTGCCAGCCATAGCTTTGTACATGCGTACGATATGTAATGTTGGTCGTCTCCTGACCTCCGACATTCACATCAGAGGCGCCATTGAGCGATACGTAGTTTCTCCCATACCTGCTTACGATACCATTGACATTATTCTGAACCGTTGTTCCCCTTGCGACAACAACAATCTGAATTGCCTCCAACCGCTTAGCAAGCCCTGCTGTTCCGGCTGCCTGTCCATTTTTTGCCCAGGCAAGCCAGCCATATGACTGTGCATGCACACGATAATAAATATCGTAATTCTGTGCATTTGTACCGGTTAACTCAATTTTAATCGCTTCCAGACGCTTTGCTTCGCCCTGTGTTCCGCTCATCTCACCATTCGAAACCCACGGGAGCCAGCCATATGTCTGGCAATGTGTTGTATAACGGACCCCCAGATTATCTCCGGAGACTGTGATCCGGATTCCTTCCAGCCGTTTTGCTTTTCCGCTTGTTCCGGAGGCTTCTCCATCACGCTTCCATGCAGATTCCCAACCAAATGTCTGAACGTGTGATTTGTATTGTACCGAAACCCCTGCGGCTTCCACATTTTGAACCGGGGCATATGCAAATACAGACAGCACCATCACGATTGAAAGCACAAGTGCCCATACTCTTCTCTTATTCATAAATAACCCCTCCCTTGTCACCGCACGCTTACGCGGTATAGATCTTCTCTGTCACCGTATGGGACTCTCCCGGTGCCAGTTCTCTGTAGCCGGACTCTTCTCCTGGAATCGGCTGGTTTGGTGCATCGATGATCCATGTGCAAGGCTCTGGACAGAAGTATCCTTTGTCTCCATGATCGTTCCATACAACCCAGAATTTGAAGTCCTTACATACTTCATAGCAGATACGCTTGCCTGTTGCAGCATCCGTTGCCACTGCGCCATAGAATGGCTTGCCATCCAGACTTCCTTCCTCTGCAAAGAATACGTCATTGTCAATATCATGCAGCACTGGAACCTGTGAACCAGTCAGATACTGTCTGTCGTGATTTGTCTGTACGAGCATGTCACCTGTCGGAATGCAGGACTTTGAAAGCTCCCACTTCTCGCCAACCGGGATATACAGACGCATATCCAGACCATTTCCATCCTTTGTGAACGGTCCGTTGATCGTTGTATGGTTGCACATACCATATGGCATCTGCTTGTCAGATGTATTTGTCATCGTAAATGCATACTCCAGACCGTCATCGGACAAAGTAAATGTGAACTCTGCCTTGAAGCTGACTGGGTATGTTTCGAAAAATTCATCGTTCTTGTCATATATGTACTCTGTCTTTGCGATTGCCTTCTTGCCGTCCACGGCTGCACTCACAAGTGTATGCTCACGCTTATGCAGGAAACCATGAATATGGTTGCCAAGCGGATCATTCAATGGAAAATGATAGGTTGCATCGCTTACCTTCAGCACGCCATTTGCAAGGCGGTTTGGAAGATACAGGGTCGGAAGTCCATACACCTCCGGGCTCTTCTTCAGATCCTCAACAGAAAGGGATTCGTCATAACGGAAAATCTCAATGTCATTTTCAACATCCTGCATACGGATGACATTACTGCCTAAAAAAGGTGCCACGATTGCTTTGTACTTTCCTGCTGTCAGTGCAACTGCCTCTTTCCCTTTATAATCAATAATCTCTGCGGAATAACTCATTGTTTTTTCCTCCTTTTCAAGACTGCACCTTTCGTGCAGTTTCACTCAAAAAATTTCATTTCAAATCACATAAAATAATAGCACATCGACCATACTATGTCTAGGAAAAAAGAACACAAGACATGCTTTTTGCGTATGATATGGATAGGCACGCATGCAACCGATTATTCACAAGTCTTTTCGAGTTTTACCATCCATTTCTCCCCCTTGCTAAGATACCACCCGCGCGGTTGCATTTTTATAAAAAGGGACCGATTTGTTTCGGTCCCTGTAATTTATTATTTGTACTTTTATAATTTGAATTTGATCTGCACTGGCTCCTTCAACGACTGTCCGCCTCTCGACTTCACATTTTTTGTGATCGTCAGGAAATAGTATTCGTTCGTCGAATACGGCTCCAGCGGTTCCACCTCGATAATCTCATTTTTCGTATCATAACGGATATAGGATCGCAGCTTCTGGTTCTGCGAATTCGTCACATACATCGTATCCTTGTTCACCGTATGCGGGTCCAGCGGAATATTGAACCGCACGCGCCACACAAAATTCCCCGTCTTAAAACGCAGATCCTGCTTGACCTTGTTCGCAAGCTGTGGTGGAATATCTTCTATATCAATCAAATTTTTTGCCATTTGCAACTCCCTCTGTCGTAATCCAATGCCGCATTTCCTGCATCCATCTTTTGTACTCACTCATGTTTTAGTTTATCACAAAGCAGGCGCACGAACAAGAATTTTGCCGCTGTCTGTCAGAATTTTGTACACGCATTTTCTTTACATCACAGATTTGTAACACTACAATAAAATTGTTACGAATTTGTTATCGTACATTTCAATATATCGTCACATTTTCCATATATTTGAATAGCGTATGCCATATATGGGAACACTGACTACAAGTACATATTTCCGTAGGAGAGCAAATCATGAAACATAAATTTCAGTTTTCCTACAAAAGACAAAAATTACTGACATTTACTTTGGTGGGAAGCAGTCTGCTCGTCTGTCTGATGAGTCAGGCACGCGAATTTCCATCGATCAAATTACCGCAAAAAGAATACCGACTAACCGGAACATCCCTGCAAAGTGTAAAGGAAATCGTTCCTTATTATGATTCCTGCAACACCGTCTACGATGATTCCCTCTATCAGGGCGAGATCGTCGTCACACAGGAAGGCACCGCTGGCCAGCAGGAAACAACTGCTTTGATCACCTATTTAAATGGACACGCTGTGTCCGAGGAGATCATCGATTCCCGCGTCATCACGCCCGCGATTGCCCGCGAGGTACATGTCGGAACAAAGGAGCGACCGGACTTTCTGATTCCAGTCGATGATTACGTCATCACTTCTTACGTCGGTCCGCGCTGGGGCAGATCGCACAACGGAATCGACCTCGCGGTCAATGTCGGCACGCCTGTCAAGAGCAGCACCGCCGGAACCGTTATACAATCCGGTTGGAACGGTGGCTACGGCATCAGTGTCTATGTGGACTGCGGCGATGGCATGGTCATCCGTTACGGACATCTGTCTGAAACTTCTGTCGAAGTCGGACAGACCGTCGCACAAGGCGATCTGCTTGGACTTTCCGGCAACACCGGAAACAGCACCGGACCACATCTGCATTTTGAAATGCGGGTGAATGATGAGGTTGTTGATCCATTGGAATACGTGAAGCTACAATAAAATAGCTGGGGGTATTTGATTGGAATAATTTAATTTTTACATTTGGGTGGGGCGGAAATTTTCATAAGAAGATATGTAACAGGATTTCCAATCACTGCTTGTCCCAACACACACCCAAGTGTATTATCAAAGATATCATCAAATTCAAACAAGCCCCGGCACAGCCAAAGCTGCAAGCCTTCAATACTTGTAGAAATCAGAATTCCAGTAACCAACGCCAGCCAAATACCTCGTTTCCGTCCACTCGCAAGCGGCAGCAATGCACCAATCGGAACAAACAACGCAATATTCAGCAGAATCTCCCAAAACAAGCTATGTGTATATCCCTCTTCAAAGGCATGATACACTACCTTCCACGACCAGAACCATTCATACTCCGCCTGCCTTGTCCCTGGCTGCCGCATAAACACAGTCGAACCAAATACAAGCATCAGATATGTCACAAGCAATAACACAGAAACCGCCTGCACCCAACGAATATGCTTGCGTAGCACTTGTATCAATAAAATGGCTGTTACTCCTATCAAAACCGAGAAAAATACAACCGCTTCAAACGCGGTCCACTCTGGATAATATTTTATAAATATCTGATTGAGATCCATATGTTTCCCCTTTCCTTGTGTAGTATAGCACAAGTTTTTATCCTCAGATATAACCTGTATTTTTAATCAAAATTACAAAAACCGGACTTGACGATTCTGCATGAAATATAGCAGAAAATGCACGAAAGTGAAAAAGTATGCTCTCCAGCGCGTCAATTGTGCCACCCCCCTTGTTTTTTCTTCCACTTATGTTACGATAAATTTGTTCAAAGCAAACACCTTTGGACATCTTGGGGAGAGGATGAGTTGCTGATGTTCGGAAGCAGCTCAGATGTGTGTTTTATATAGAAATACCGTGTGGATTGGGGAATCCACACGGTATTTTGCTTTGTTAATATCCTATAATCAATCCAAGCTCCTGTATCGCTTGTCGTAAATCTGTTTTTAAATCCAACAAATCTGTTTTTTTCACCCGTTATAAACTCATTTATTTTAACATACATTTTTCTTTCAAGTTTATAACAACCTGGCTTTTCCTTTATTAAAATAGCATTTTTCCCTTTACTATTATCACTTAGCCATGCTGGTATATTACTATACGGTCTAATTTTTAAATTCAAGCAACAATTCTTTAAATTGGCAGCTGAAACCGGCTGTAAATTATTTTCTAAATAGTATGCTAAATAAATCAACAACTCTCTGGTCGTTATAGTTTCTTTATTAGGTATCTTGTTATAATAATTCTCTATAGTTAATTCCATTTCTCATACATTACAAGTTAGCAGCTGATGGAATAGCAGCTTTAATTTCTCTATTCCCACTGTTGCTTAATTCTCTCGATGGAATCACTTCTGTAATCGACGAGTTTGATAACGGTTTACACGAAATACTGTCACAATCACTACTAAACTCTTTGCAGAAATATATCACTGGACAATTAATCCTCACTACTCATAACATCAATCTACTTGATTCTGATGTTCTGAGCGAATATGTTTATATTATTTCTGAGGACGATGATTATAATAAGCATGTACAATGTATTACAGAAACTAATCAACAGATTCATGCAAATTCTAATCGCATGAAGCAATATCTCGAAGGAAAATATCAGGGATTGCCGCAGAAAGCAGATATTAATTTTGATGAATTGCGTAACTACTTACGACAAAATTAAAAAGCAAGCTCAAAATATCTATAATTACCGTAATAAACGGAGAAAACGCCGAAAGTCTCAAACTCTCGACGTTTTCTCCGGCATATCTTCATACGAAAGTTTTCCAAGTGCCAGAAGCGATCTCGCCGTTTCCTTTGCAACTTCCTCACACATTTCTTCTAAAATCCCGCACATACGACCTCGACCTCCTTCCGTCTCTTTCAAATATTTTACCTCATCTACCAACACTTTACTTTCGTCTCGACTAATTTCAGTGCCCTATTATATTTCTAAAAACTTGAATATTCTAAGTATTCGTGTTATATTATGAAGTAAGAAGAGTACCCACTCCAAAGTGGATGCTCCCAAGAGTGTGTTTTGTCCTTACGGACATCGCCTCACCTGTGGATCAGACAGGTGAGGCATTTTTATTTCTTCTTGTTTCTCTTATCGAGAAAGGCAAGAAACGCTACAATCAAACTTCCAAAGGCAATGAGCAAGCTCAAAATACCTATAATTATCGAAATAATCTCAAAAGCCGTCATTATAACGCACCGTCTCCGCTCCCGCTTCGGTCCTCGCTGAACAGGTGTCCACCGGACACCTAGCGACCTTCCTATGTAATCCAGTTTTCTGGTATAAGTTCGGGAGGCTACCTCTTCACTCCGTTACGGTCGGCGCAGAACTGATGTCCCCCGGACATCATGCGCCCTGTCATGGGGACTCCAATACATGTTTCCATGCATATCTAGAATACCATATATCCCATATTTATTCAATCAGAATCGAATATTCGTTCGATTTATTTTTATGGTTTTAAACACACAAAAACCGCCGAAAGCACCAAACTCCCGACGGTCTCCCATCCCTAATCTCTCCTAAATATATCTCTCGTATACACCTTGTCCGCCACATTATCCAGACAGGCATCATGCCGATTTCCCAATCGCTTCCACCTGTTCCACCAACATATCCTTATGCCGTCTTCTGCGCAGCCAGTTCTTCAACCACTTCTAACGGAAGACCTGTTCCTTGAGAAATATCTTCATACGAAAGTTTTCCAAGTGCCAGAAGGGATCTGGCTGTTTCCTTTGCAACTCTTGCTGCTGTTTCTTTCTCAACCCGTTCCGCCGTCTCTTTCTCGACTTCCTCACACATTTCTTCTAAAATCCTGCACATACGTCCTCGACCTCCTTCCGTCTCTTTTAAATATTTTACCTCATCTGCCAACACTTTGCTATACATATCCTCTGATTTTGTACAATGGAAATCATGCATCAGTCTGCCAACCGGCGTATCTACATTACGATATTCACCGTTTACATATAAAATATGCAGACCATCATCAAATA
>OGWY01002478.1_pt1 | contig 13235 bp, 12 predicted proteins | sample 1576121 | NCBI WGS metagenome assembly OGWY01 (sample SAMEA3541543, study PRJEB24748) | human gut metagenome | biome: human gut; feature: human-associated habitat; material: faeces | place: China | collected 2012 | reverse complement strand
CGGGGCACGACGCAGACTTCCTCCCAGCCGTATTTCTCGGCGGCTTCCCGCTCGATGATGAGGGCGCGGTTCAGGTGCTCGCAGCACTGCGCGGCCAGCCAGATGCCGTTTTCGGCCAGCACCGGCGCGATGCCGGCATAGACGGCCTGTGCGGCTTCCAGGCTGCTGTCCTTGCCGATGTGCCCGCCGACGATCTCGCTGGACGAGCAGCCCACCACAAAGACATCGCCTTTGCGCAGTCCGGCCTGCGCCAGAAGTTCGGTCACGGCCTGCCGTGCCTCGGTTTCGATCTGCTGTTTGAATGTTTCCGTCATATGGATTCACCTCATATCTACCCTTGCGCGCAGGGCCCGCCGCCTTTTGACATGGTGGGCCTGCGCGTTTTGTAAAAGACCGGCCCGGCCCGCAAAGCGGGACGGAGAGGGCTTACACCCTGACCCAGTGCAGTTTTGTTTCCCCGGAAATGGCCAGATAGACCCGGCTGCCCACCGGGCAGAGCGCCGTGGTGCTGCCGGAGCTGCCGCCGGGGATCGTCCGCTGCCAGCTGCCGCTGGCGGGTGCGACCGCTTCGGCGCGGATGTCGCTGGCCGAGAGGGAGAACAGCCCCTCCTGCATCGTCTGGCTCAGCCGCAGGGCCATGCCCCGCAGCAGAGTGCGCCCGGCGTGGTCTTCCAGCCAGCCGGACCGGGCCCAACGGTAGCTGATGTAGAACGTACCGTCCGCATCCAGCGCCAGGGCACCGGGGTAGCCGGGCAGGCCGTACAGATGGGTCGAGCAGCCTTTGCCCCCGGCCGTCCGGTCGCGGGCGGCGGTATCCACCGCCCAGACGCAGCGGCTCCCCAGGTCGGAGACATAGAGCGTCTCCGCTGCCTCATCCAGGGCAAGGCCGGAGGCCCCGGCGATGCCGGTCAGGACAGTCTCCACCGTGCGGGCGGCGGGGTCGTAGACGTAGACGCTGCCGGTGCCGGTGTGGGCGGTCAGTTCGGTGCGCAGGGCGCTCTCCACGCCGTACCGGGCGCGGGCGGCGGCAAGGTCGGTGAAGTAGACCGCGCCGTCCGATGCGGCAGCCACTGCCGTGGGGCAGGAGAGGGCGCGGCCGTCGATCTGGCTCACGGTGAGTTCCACCGTCACGCCCCACTGGTCGCTGTTCACCCGGTAGAGCCGCCCGCCCTCCGATTCCAACGTTGTCATCCAAATGGTGCCGTCCGGTGCAAAGGCGAAATCGGTGATCTCGCCTGCCGTCGTCAGCACTTCGGTCCGACCGGTGCCGTCCGGCTGCATCCGCAGCAGGCATCCGTTCTTGCCGGATTTGGCGGCGGCGTAGAGCCAGCCGTTGTTCTCCCGCAGGGCGGAGATCTCCGTGTAGGGGGCCAGTTCCAGAACGCCGCCTTCGGCGGCGGTCTGCGCCCCGATCTCCTGTCGGACGTCCGGGGCGGTGTAGGGCGTGGGCGCGGCCTCGATGGGACGCAGCACCAGCCCCCAGATGAGGGCCACCGCAGCGCAGAGCACAAAGACGATGCTCAGCTTCTGGAACCGCTGCAGCACCTCTTCCCGCTCGGCAGCGCGCTGGGCCTCCTGCGCTGCCCGGCGGCGGGCCGCTGCGGCGCTGGTCTTCTGGGCGCGGCGCATCCAGCGGTCCACCCAGAGCGCCGCACTGGGGCCGATGGTCAGCGATGCGATGAGCAGGATGAGCAGCAATTCAACAAGTCCGATCCGCATGGAGGACTCCCTTCCTCTGGTCAAAAACAGATGGGTATTCGTATTGTTTCAGTATAGCACAACTGTGCCGGAAAGTGCAAGCGCGCCCCGGCGGGGCAAACAAAAAGCAAGCGGCCCGGAACAGAGCCGCTTGCGGGAGGGTTCAGGTGTGCCATTTTTTCCGCCGCGCACCCAGAGCGCGGCGGAACGGACGGTAGTACCGGTAATAGAACTTTGCGCCGAGGAGCGGCTCCATCACCTCTTCGTCGAACCGCATGGCCCGGCTCTTCTCCTTCCAGCTTGAATGGTAATGGTGGATGGAGTAGGTGTTGGGGGTGATGTCGCAGGTGGAACCGGCATAGGCCACCGGGCAGAAATACTCCACCGGAAAAACTTCCATCTCCGGGGTGGACTGGCGGGTGCCGTCGGCCCGGATGCCGAACCGGGCAAAGACGGGAAGATTTCGTTTCGGGCAGGGGGTCAGGTCGCAGCTGCCGTCCGGCAGCAGGAAGGGCAGGCTGTCGTAATCATCCAGCAGGGCTTTTACCACCGGGCTGCAGGCCTCGGCCCCGAAGCTAAGGCCGGTGGCGACCTCGTTGTTGTGCTGGAAGCCGAAGAAGGCCGGATACGCCAGCAGGTCGTCCAGCGGGCGGAGCAGCTCGACGTCGGTGTCCATGTAGATGCCGCCCTGCTCGTACAGGATCTTCAGGCGGGCATAGTCGGCAACAAAGGCCCAGCGGCGGGCATCGTAGGCCTGCCGGGTGTAAAGTGACTGGGAAACGTCGAAGTTCTGCTCGTTCCACTCGATGATCTCATAGTCCGGGCAGTATTTTTTCCAGCTGCGGATGCAGTTCTGGATGTTTTTGGGTTTTGGCGCGCCGCCAAACCAGCAGTAGTGGAGAACTTTCGGGATGCTCATAAACAAAACCTCCGGCTCAGGATCGGATGCTGCTGCGCAGAGCGCGGAGCTTGCGCAGCAGGTCGTGGTCAAACAGGAAGGCAGCGCCCGCGAAGGCAGCGCCGATCCAGATCATATGCAGCAGGGCTACGCCGATGACGCCCGGCAGGCTGAGTTCCGGGCGGCTCTGGATGCCCACGATGCGCAGGATGAGAACCATCAGGCCCAGATCACAGCCCCATTTCAGCGCCGGGCGGGCCATGCTCTGGTGCAGGATGTTCCGGTAGGTGTAGCGGAAGATGAGCACCGTGCGGCAGAGCAGCGCGGCCAGAGTGCCGAACAGGCAGCCGTAGATGCCGAAGAACTGGATGCCGAGGAGGGTGACGGTCAGATTGATGGTCATCTCGGCCAGCGCATGCCAGCGGGTCTGCTGGAACGCGCCTTCGTACTGGACGACATGGTGGTAGATGCCCTTGCCGCTCTCCAGCACGGCCTTGAGGGCGAAGAGCAGCAGCAGGAAGGCATCGATGTAGTTGGTGTCCTGGATGCCGCTGGTGTAGATGCGGATGACCGGCAGCAGGAAAGCCGCCGTCATGGTGTAGCAGAACGCGACAAAGGCCAGATACAGCGTCTCGCACAGGTCGAACAGGCCGAGGAACCGCTCCCGGTCGGTGTGGAAGATCTGGCCCATCCGGAACGAGATGCTGTTGAGGAACAGGTTCATCACGAAGATGATCTGGACGAAGAACATGTTGTAGATGCTGTAGACGCTGACGAGCTGGAAATTGCAGAAGTAGGACAGCAGCACCATGTCCGTGTTGTTGAAGATAACGCCGGACAGCTGGTGCATCAGCACCGAGTTCTTCTGGGCGACGGCGGAGTAATCCGGTTTGGCGTGGTGGTCGATCCAGGGGTAGTTCTTGTGGGTGTACCACAGGATGACCGGGATGGGCAGCATGGAGCACAGGCAGTACAGCAGCTGCATGGCCAGAAGGTTCTGGGTGAGCATCAGCACCAGCACCTTGCCGATGCCGGAGATCAGGTTGGTGGCAGTCTCCAGGTTGCTGAGCACATAGCGGCGGCCGTCCACATCCATCAGCAGCCGGTACTTGCCCTGCACAAAAAAGCTGGTGACGGAGGGCAGGCCGTACAGGATGGTGTACAGTAAAACGACGCCGCGCGGCAGGGTGAAGTGCACCACCATGGGGTACACGATGCCGATGGCCACCACGATGAGGGCATACAGTGTGCCGGTGCGGCGGTAATAGTGGTCGGTGGCGGCCAGGATCTCGCTCACAGTCTGGTGTTCTTCCATCGCCACCGGGCGGTAGAGCGCCTGGGTGGTGGCCAGACCGACTCCCGCTTCGAGCAGGTAGAGGTAGGCGAACAGCTGCTTGATGGTGTTCAGCTCGCCGTTGACGCCGGAACCGTAATAGGTCAGATAGAGCCGGGGCATGAGAAAGCCCAACAGGATGGTCACAAACTGGCAGAACAGGCCGGTGAGCATGTTCCGCTCCACGCGGGAAAGGTTCTTGAATTTCATAGAAACTCCAACGCCTCCGGGAAGGCATACATTTTTCATTCTATTTTTAACTATAAAGGGTGCGGCCCGCCTTGTCAAGAAATCCGGACGAAAAAACGAACGATCTGCGCGTTTTCGCGGCAGGGACGGAAATTCGTTTGGATTGCACCGGTCAGGTGTGGTATACTGAATGTGTTCGAGTTTTCCAAAGCATTCACCCAAACTTCACAGAAATTTCCAAACTTCGCGGTATGATAACCTCAGAATACCAGACACTTTTGAGTGAGGAGGGAGCCATAGATGGCAAAAATTCTGATCGTTGATGATGAACCCCGCATCCGGGAACTGATCCGGGTATTATGAAAGGAGGATGGCTCCCATGAAGAAAAAGCTGAACGCGCTTGCAATTGCAGCACAGCAGAAGTGCATTGATGCGATGGATTTCCTGTCTGACACCAACGGCTCTGATACCACCGAGAAGATCGGCATGGTAGTTGTTGCAGTTGTTATCGTTGGTCTGCTGGCTGTAGCTGTAAAGACTGCTATGCCGGGTCTGTTCAACACGATGATCTCCACTGCGCAGGAGAAGCTGTCTGGTATTTTCTAAATGCCGGCCATCAAGAACTATTATGCCGGAGACCTTTTAAGAAGGGTTTCCGGCATATGGTTCTTTATCAAAAAAACGCAGCGACAAACTCAGTTTGTGTGCTGTTTAAATAATTACGTTGATAGGAGGGGAAACGGTGTTTCGTACATTGAGAAAGAAGATACACTCTTTCGCAAAGGACACCAGCGGAAGCGAAGCCGTTGAAATGGTCTGGTCCACAGCGATGCTTGTATTCTTCGTTATGGTGGCACTGACTTTCCTGATTTACGTTTTGGAACTTACGATGGTGAATTCCGCTACCAAGAGCGCAGCTCGCATGGCAGAGACCTCGGGAATGATCGACATGTCGGCTATGGAGGCTCAGTTCAACAGTTTCCTCGGCAACAGCTCTCAGCTTGTTGATCGTAATCTTGAAGTGAGAAACGTAAATTACTTCTCGGATAACAAGGTACAGCTGAAGGATACCTTTACTGTCATTGGTTCTTGCACCTATCGCATCAATTTCTTGAGTTCTAATCCGTATGGATTATTCCGTATTGATCTCCCAATCGCTTCGTCCGTCGTAGGTATGTCGGAACGATATTGGTGGGACTAAAAATTAGCAAACAACCAACTTGGTTGTTTTGCGAGAAATCCGCAACTCAAAAAGAAAGGAATGATGCCCAGGTGAAAGACAAAATCACTCAAACCCAAATAAGCCTGCAACAGGGGTTGCGTTCACTTTGGAATGACCGGGATGGCAGCGAGGCCATTGAAATGGTCTATAACATGGTTGCGCTGGTATTTTTGGTGCTGTCTACTCTGCTTATCATAGGATACGCCTTGCAGACAAACCAGGTTTCTTATGCCGCGCAGAGAATCGCCCGCTCGATTGAGGTATCCGGTGAGGCAAAACAGACAGAGGTAGACGCCCTGCTCTACAAGCTGCTGCCGAATGCCTCGGATATTGACGCGAGAGCCAGCGTCACTGCTGACAACTGGGTAGATGTTTCTGAAGCGACCATCCAGCTTCGTGATAAGTTCACCGTCAATGTTACGGCAAACTATCATGTGACACTGATCAATCCGGGCTTTGGCGATGCAATGGATCCGTGGTCCATCCCGATTCGTGTCAAAGTTAATGGTCAGTCCGAGATATACTGGAAGACCTAACTACTAAGAAAGGAAGTATATCAATGTCTGATTCAAGAACTGTATCGACGCTTTTATATCTGCAGGAGCTGCAGGAGAAAGCAGAGCGCGGTTTTGTGGATTTTGCGGAGGCCACGCGGGAGCAGTATGATAATTGCATCTGCTTTGACCGTGATGCCCCGCTCGATATCAAGAGCATTTGCGCATCTGATGGCGAACATGCTTATGCTGCAGTTGGAATGGCCGTTATTGATGAAATGCATCATCATCTCATTTCTTACGCCAGCGAACAGATTGATGGAACGGTGTACGTCTGCGAGAAAGAAGACGGTGGTTTCTTCGTGGGAGTGGATCAGCTGTTTCCGGATGACCATCCAATCGATATTTATTTTGATGGAGAGCATTGGAGAGAAATATACTAAATTCAATGCTGTGTGATACATTCTGCAAAGGGAGTCGAAAACCCAAGATGCAAAAGAGCCCCCAGAAGTCGCCACTTCTGGGGGCTTGCCGTTGCTTTTTTTCAGTTGCGGGTGAGAACTACAGCTCAAGCAAATCTCCCATGCGACATCCCAAAGCGCGAGCCAAACTGAGAAGCGTGTTTGCATTGGACTTATTGATATCTTTTCGCCGCTGCTCATATTGCTGGATAAATCGGACGGGAACGCCGGATGTTTCTGCCAACTGAGTATGAGACATCGAGTTTTGCAGACGAATTGTTTTGAGCATGGTTGGAGGCAATGGGAGAGGAGAGATAGAATCTACGAAGCATAAAATATAGGTTGCAAAACAAAACTGTTAGTGATATAATATGTATATCCTAAGAGAACTTAGCTTGTGACAATATAATTTTCTTATTTGAAAGGAATGAAAGAAGAATGAAAAATAGCAAAAAGCGAAATAAGCTGGTAGCAGGTCTGCTTTCCGCTACGGTTGCTGTGTCTATTGTCGGAGGCATGTTCGCTGCCCCTGCAACGAGCAAGTTCAGCGACGTGCCGTCCAACCACTGGGCTACCTCTTACATCAACAAGATGTCCGAAGGCGGTCTTATTAAGGGCTACGGCAACGGCAAGTATGGCCCCGAAGACAAGCTCACGATTGGCCAGATGGCAAAGCTGATTTGTTCTGCGAAGGGCTATGCGGGCAAGAGTGCAAACAATACTAAGTATTGGGCTTATGGCGTTGTTGATTACTGCATCAACGATCTGCAGTGTCTGCCGAACCTTGGTGCGATCACTCCCCAGAACTATGATAAGAACTGCTCGCGTGAGCTGGCTTTCTACATGCTGGAGAAGGGCCTCGGCGCCGGTCCGGATGCAGAGCTGACCCAGCAGCCGCTGCTTACCGCTGCGGACATCCCGGACTTTGCAAACATCACTTATACCTATGCAGATATCATCCTTCGCGCATATCAGGAAGGCGTTTGCATCGGCAATGACGCCAAGGGCACCTTCAATCCGAAGGCAGCGCTGAGCCGCGCTCAGGCCGCTACGATGTTTGTTCGTGCCGGCTGGACTAAGGCTGCTGACGTAGCCGAGACAGGTGAGGGCAAGACCAATGCCGAGATTTTCAACGAAATTAAGGCACTGGGTCTTTGGACTGAAGGTAAGGACCCCCTGTACGGTGGCCGCATGCTTACGGCAAAAGACCCGAAGTATGGTGGCATCACGGTTACAGAAGCGGGATCGGTTCTTTTTATCGATATGGATGAAGAAAATCGCGGTGCTTGGGGAAACAACCCTAACGGTTTTAAAACCGTTGACGGTAAAACCGTAAAGGATTTGTATGACTCTAACGGAAAAATGATTGTCTCTAGTGGATTTAGCTATGATGCACGTATGCTGGTTAAGCAGGTCCTGCAGATTGCTTATCCGAATCATCCAGATGAGGCCATCAATGCATTTAAGTCTGCATTCATGCAGGAGATTTGGGAAACCAATGAGTATCCGTCGGCTATCCGTTGGATTGATAACCGTGGCTTCGATTGCAGTTATGGCGATCATGCGTTTTCTCTGACGATCTATGAGCTAAATGATGAGTCCCTCTATAATGAAGTCCGAGCGGGTATCCATATTGGATCTAAGTACAAGTTCTCTTCCTATACCGGCAGTATCGCTAATGATATCAAGGCATGGGAACTTACAAAGTGGTAAGTTCATTTTCCTAAAAATTAAAAATAAGAAAAGCGACAGGTATTTACCTGTCGCTTTTCTCATGGAGAAATGGAGGTTATATAATGCATAATATCAAGAAGCGTTTAGTGAGCGCATTTTTGCTCTTTGCAATGGCGCTTTCTTTTTATCCTTCTGCATTTGCAGCAAATGAATCGCAAACTGACACGGCCACATCAAGTACCGTGACTTCTAAGGTGGATGTGAACTCTTCTACTTCCAGTAGCGTAACATCTAAGATGGATGATGCGTCAGATGCAACTGACACTACGCCGACAAACACAAAGAAGGATATCGCCAATCTGTTCCTTTGTGCAAGACCTACGTTGGGAAGCGGCAGTGCTCAGGGTTGGCAGTACGCTAGCTTCTTTACATGGATAATGCGCACTACTGGTTCGGAGCAACTTATCCCCGCTGAATCAGCTAAGGATATAGAAGTATATGGATCTTGCCGGAACGAAAAAGGTGGCATAAGCAAGGATTACGAAGTGCGTCTTAAATATGTTACAACAACAAAAGACAAACTCGCAAAGGCTCCTGTAGTTGCAAAAGCCGATGGTGAGGCAAAACATCATATCACAATCGACCAGAATATGCAGAAACCGGTCGTTTATTATGTCCAAGCCCAGCTGTATGATAAGGACCTGAAGCAGGTTATCGACACCAAGATGCTGACGGTTACCGTGCAGATTACTCATAAAAAGCAAAATAGCGTTGGCTATCATCGAGTTGGTATGCAGGTTTATGTTATCGATGGTGTACCGTTTGGACCGTACGATTATACCGCATCGGAAACGGATCGAATAACGAATACCAAGGGCATTATGACCGGCGGCGGCACTGCACTGTATACTGCAATGGACGGCCATCAGTATGGAAACTGCTATTTCGACATCGAGTATGCGAGTGATGGTTTGCAGGCGGGCTATGGTGTCACTGCAGAATCGCTTGCAAACGCATACGCTTTTATAGCGAAAAACTACATGACCTCTGGTAAGGCGCATCTTGACCTTGCTACTGGTTCTATCAGGCTGGAAGGACCGGCCTATGTTGAATGCCAAGGCTTGGGTTCGACACAACGTTATAATATGGCCTACTACAAACCCAGTCAGACGACAGGCATAAATTCCTATGCAGATTGGGCGGAGCAGAGCCGTTATTATGATTTCCGAGATTATCGTAGACAGTCTATTGTGATCCCGCTGAAGCAGACGGGCGGTATTTCTGTAAACTATTACGACATTGACACTGGTGCACAGATCTCGGCTCCGACGACCATTACTACTGATGAGTTTAAGAATTTCGATAACTCTCAGGATGCTTTCGCTGAGTACATCAGCTCCGTTGCTGCCGCTTACTCGCCGGCTTATCAGGCTGCGCTGAAGAATTGTGGCATCCCCCTGACCGATACCAATCTGGTATATGCATCTGACTTCAAGAAGGCTGCTGCTACATGGGTATTCGATAAGACAACCAAGAAGCTGGTAGAAAACCCGAATTCGAAGGTTGCGGAAATCCGTGAAATCATTACTCAGCGTGAGAATATGATTAACGGAGAGGGTACTGGCCTGATGAAGAACAGTGCTACTTCACCGTATTTTGGCGCCAAGAAGGTTGGTCCGAAGGCAATCAGCGGCTATATGTTTGACTGCGGCTACGGCTACGATGCTCTGGCAGCTCTGGGTTACGGCAGCGCAATGTTTGTAACTGGCGACAATTACAAGAATGCTACTGTTGTTGTAAACAGCAAAATGCGTTCCGCTGTTGTAAACCTGTACTACAAGGCATACGGTCCGACCAAGTACAGCGTTAAGCTGCGTATCAACGGCACTATCAACGAGAAGTACACCAAGACCTATCCGGGCGTTATCGACCAGGTGATCAAGGAATCGGATGTAGATAAGTCCATTGTACCTTCTGACTTCGTCATCAACCGTGTTGAGAACACGCCGCTGACTCTTGTAAAGGATCCGACCAAGAACATTATCATCATCGACGTAACTGCGCCGATGGGTGCCTACAAGGTAGAGTATTACCTCAATGGCAAACTCAAAGAATCCGAATCTCACGAGGCAAGGATCGGCACTGTCATCAGCAGTCCTCCGAAAAAGTCCTATCCCGGCTACACGCTGAGTGAAATTAAAGGTGCTCCGCTGACAATCGTAGACCGTAAGGGTGTTATTCGAGTATACTACATTAAGATAGTTGAAATCACATCTAATAGCTCTAATGTAAAGCTGTTTAAGGATGCCTATAAAACTGAGATTAGTACATCCAAATCCGGTTACGGTGTATATGGCTTGTTCTATCTCAATGTGGCGCCTTATGTAAACTCCAGCTCTTACAGAAATGTTAGAGTTCAATCTGCGACAGCAACGTGGAGGGAAGGCCTGCCGCTCACCAAGGCTAACAAGAACGGTAAGACAGTGACAAAAACCCTGGTTAGAAACGCCAAAAGCACCTCTACTGTCTGGGCATACGCTTTCCCGCAGAACACCGGCAGCAACCAAAAACTTGCGAAGGCGTATATTCCTATCAACTGGGCAAATAAAACATACTGGACCGTTTCTTGTAAGGCAGTTGTTACATTTGAACATTATCATGGAAAACGCATCGGCTGGGTACATGAATCCACTACGTTTACAGGTTCCAGATCTATCTATGTAAACGGAAATATGTATCAGGACGACTTCACTGGCAGCGGTAAGAGGAAATAATCGAAAAGGTGATACCCCTCGGTCGTAATGGCTGAGGGGTATACTTTTGCAGAAAGCAGGTGTTTATCATCAATATACAAATGCGTTTCCGCAAACTTAAAGCAAACAGTCGAAAAGGCGCTTCCACGATCACTGTGATTGGCATTGCGGCCGTTATTTTCATCTTTGGTCTGTTTTTCCTTGAACTTCAGGAGATGTTCGATGTGCAGTACGCTATCGGTGTACGTGCTCAGAGATCGGTCAACAGCATCGTTGAAACATGTATTGACGATACATGGCGTGCAGACGGCTATAACATTATGGACGTGGACAGAGCGAAATCCCTATGGAAGGAATACATGGACGAAGATCTGAATGTAGACTCGTCCGGCAACTGTTATACCAGCTCGGGCAAGCTGCTTTATCATGTTACCTATGGTACTCCTGAGTTCTATAAAGGACGCGTATCCGGCAACGAGCAGAAAAATCAAAGTGATTTCGCTTATATGCAGGTAGATGTACATGTGCAAATGAAAGCCGGCTTGTGCAAATACTTCGGCATCAATGGCTACGAATGGAGTAACACCTACAAGTCGGATAACTTCAGAACTGATAATGAGCGGGCAGGTGACTGATTTGCTGGAGGACAAAAATAATCGCGGAACCAGAGAATCCGAGAGTGAAGGCCGTCATTATTGGCATGATGCTGGAGCACAGTACAACTGGCGACGGACTATCATTGCAACGGCGATCGTCACAATATTTATCATGTTTGCTCTGTGGGATATTGGCACCCAAAATGGCATACACATTAAAAATATTGTAGCAGAAGCAGCCAATCTCTTTTTGAAACTGGTTATTGCGATCGAAAATGCAGCAGGAAAAATATTTTCTGATTATCGATACAAATTCTAGGATGGTGGGCCTGGCCATAAAGCCACAATTATATGTTACAAAAGTTGCTCCGGGAAACCCCACCACGTGAGCTGCATGGAACTGTATCGCATTGATTACGGGTTTTGACCATTACCCGGTACAGATGTGTAACATAATTTGTACGTGAAGAAAAGAAAGAAGAAGAAAAGAAAGAAGAAGATGTTATGTTTAAACTGAATGATATTGTAAAAGCCGTACCGGAGAGCAACGGCAAATCTTACGCTGTCCCAGCAAGGGTTTGCTACATTCACCCGTTGGGACGGTTTTATGAATTGGAATTCCACTTTACCAATATGAATGGCGGGGTGTACCGCGAGAGCCGTTTCTTTACCCCCTCGGAATACGAAGAGGGCTTGGCAATGGGCCTTTTCCGGTCCAGACTTTCTGCTAGGCAGAATAATCCCTGCCCTATGGGTTACACGAAAGGGTATCCCTACGACGATTACTATGAGCCGAGAGAGCAGAACAAGCCGAAGGAATTCGATCCCGCAATGATCTAAATCATCAGCTCTAAAATCAAAATCAAAGACGGAAAGTCAAACTAAAAATGGAGCAACATTTTGATTTTATTCTCCATCAGACGAGGGAAGGCTGCTGCAATGCCGTGAGGTCGTCTTGCAGCAGCTCTCTCACCATGCGTAGAGAAATCAAGCAACCTCAGCGAGAACAGGCTACTGCCGGCAATGATAGCACGCCGACAAAACAAGGGGGTGTAAAAGCATGTCAAACCAAGCTTACGAAGAAAACACTAAACAAGCAGAAGACGGCAATCCTCAAACTGAGTTTGAACCTCAAAAAAGCAAACTATCAAAAGAATTCACCGATGGCGGCGGACTGCAGCAGGGCTGGATCGGGACGCTGGTTGCTATTTCCATAGTGGTAATGCTGGTTATCATTTGCATAATCGCAAAGTCAGGAAAGGTAGACAGCTTCCTTCCAACAAGCACGATTGAGCGATCGACCATTAAGAGAACCGCAATTTCGGTAGAAGATAGCCATCAGACTGGTTTCATCTTTAAGGACGATCTGGGCTGGATCGATGACTATGCAAAGGCTGAAAAAGGCATGATTCACTTCTACAATAAGACAGGTGTATATCCCATGCTTGTGCTTACGAATGACATCAATGGTCTGGCTTCGCCGACAACCGATGACATTGCACAGTACGCCAAGTCCCTGTATGAAGAGAACATACACGATCAGGGACACTTACTGGTCATTTACTATGAGTCGTCGCCGGGCGACTATTCCATTCATATGTATTCGGGAACGGACGCCGAAAAATGCATGGACGACCAAGCTTGCCGGATCTTGACCAACTACTTTTCCGCTCTATATTACTCTGAACGCGGGAGAGAGAAATACGTAAGCGATGTCTTTTATAAAACCGCAAACCATATTATGCAGGTTACTCCTTCTCCGCTGAAGATTATACTGTGCTGCCTTGGCGTGGTTATGGTTATTATATGTGTATATCACTTTGCACGTAATAAACACAGAAGACGTTCGCTGAATGCAGCTCAAACCAAGCGCATGCTGGATAATACCATAGGAAACGGAAGGGGGCAAGAACATG
>OGWY01002474.1_pt1 | contig 13250 bp, 15 predicted proteins | sample 1576121 | NCBI WGS metagenome assembly OGWY01 (sample SAMEA3541543, study PRJEB24748) | human gut metagenome | biome: human gut; feature: human-associated habitat; material: faeces | place: China | collected 2012 | reverse complement strand
AACTATCTCCATAAGTTGTTTGATAGCCATTGGTTGATACCTGTTTTGCTTTCACCAGTACCCTCGAAGAGGGAATAACATTTAGGATGTATATAGGAGCTAGCGTATGCTACCTACAAGCTCATCAAATACACCTACCTAGCCTACCCTATTACCTCTCATCAAAACCTCTCAGAGAGCTTCCTATGAGCTTATAGCGATATGTATATATGTACAGTATAAATGTACATGAATATCTATCTCATGTGTTATGTGTGAATTGATTTTAAAACCTACTCCGAAGAGTAGGCTTAGTGGTTATTTCCAGTAGTTATGTTTGATACGGAACAGCAGCTTACGAATAGTAATCTCAATGTTGATTAACATGATTGCTCCTTGGCTCATCCTTGAGCCTTATTGGTTACTTGTTGAGGTGCTTAGCTACCAGTGCATCGAATACTGCTTTAACATCTGGGTCTGCATTAGCCATAGCTTTGGTTGCTTCTGCATGTACTTCTGCTACTTCTTTAGCAGCTTCCATTACATATTTGGTACGGAAGATTTCACCCTCTACCTCACGCTTAATAGCACGATGATGACGAAGGTTATCTACTTCTTCGTTAGCCCATTCAGTAACAGATACAGCTACGTTAGCAGTATTAGCTACAGCTACTGCACCACGTTCAATTGCATTCAATGCAGATACAGTAGAGGAAGATACAGCACCAAAGATACCGATAGAGTTAACAGGTTTCATATACATCTCCAATCATGATTGTAGAGCACCATTGCTCCACTAGAGTCGAAGACTCATACATGTGTGATGTAATGGGGGGGGGTACATTGCTTAAATTTATTTGTGTGCCTTATATAATACTATCAGACATAAATAGTATTTTTCATCAAACCTGAATGTTAAATACTATTAGACATAATTATTAAATTTTCTCAAACCTGGAGAAAAATAATATAAGACATTCAAATAAACTTAATCCCCAGTTAAGGGGATTAGAAGTAAGTAAGGTAGATACCAGTAAATAGTAAGATTACTGCTACCAGTAAAAAGAGTAAGTCTATTAATAGTCTATCTTTATCCATACTGTATGAATCTCCATCTTGACAGTAGTTAGTTAATCTTTATCATTATCTTTATAGGATACGTCAGGTTTACCTTCTGAGTCTGCTTTACCTGATACATGCAGATTGATTCCTGTAATGTATTTTCTGGTTTTTAGTGCAGAGTAGATGACATCTCTAATCATGTTGGTTCCTGCGTGCATACCTGCTTCAAAGTCTTTATTTCTGGATTTACCATCGAAGTTAAGAGTTCCTACAAAGTGTAAGATTCTCTTCATCTGGGAGCGTCTGCCTGATGCCCAGCCAAGGATGAAGAAGATTACTGCTGCTCCGAGTAACATAGGGTCAATATTCATTGGTTTAGCCTCTGCGAGCGAAGGTGAGATTAATACCTGGTAGGTCCAGATTGTAACGAGTATCTGTGTCCGTATGGACTGTATGTGCTCGCATCTGAAGTGCTTTCTCTGTCTCGCTCTCAGCCGGACGGATCGGAACCACTTTAGCATCCGCACCACACAGTTCCTTGTATTTCTCCAGAATGGACTTGATGCGGACGATCATATACTGGATATGTGGACCTGTATTTCCCTCGAAGGAAATAAAGCGGTCTACATCGAAAATGTAATCTTTGGTCGCCTGATTCGAAAGATCGGCATATTTAAGTTCCGCCAGACCGACAATCTCCGCCGTGCGTGTCATCTCATCCGCCGGAACCTTCTGCTTCTCCTGAATCTTCTCATATACCTTCTCATCGATATTCTTGATCAGGTGCTCCAGACGCATAACACCGCCCTCACGTGTCTTGAACGGACCACCGTCCTTGCCGTTCATCGTACCGAAGCCCAAGAAGATCATCGGTGTATCTTCTTTGACGATGCCCGCCTTCTTCGCCACACGGAATACCTGGATAAAATGAAGTTCCTGACGTTTATCCACAACATAAATAAGTTCATCCGGATTGTAATCTTTCATTCTCCATACCATCGTGGCAAGATCTGTCGTATTATAAAGAGAAGCTCCGTCTGATTTTAAGATCATGCATGGAGGGATCTCTTTCGTGTCAGTCTCCTCTTTGACATCCACGACAAGAGCGCCGTCGCTGATATAGGCAAAGCCATCGTCCTTCATCTTCTGTACCATGTCCGGGATATATGGCTGTGCGTCAGACTCACCCTTCCATAATTCAAAAGATACATTTAAATTAGCATAATTCTTCTTTAAATCCGTTACAGATACATTTAAAATATGGGAAAGTAATGCCTGATAGCCTCTTCTTCCATGCTGCAGTTCATAGGTTGCCTGCATGGCAGCTTCTTTATAAGCTGCATCCTCTTTGGATTTTCCGCTGGCTGTCGGATAAATTTCTTCCAGCTCGGAAATGGTAAATGGAGGCTCAACCGGATATTCTCCCTCATAATTTTCATCAAAATAGCAAAGTTCCGGTTTACGGAGCTTTAACTCAGTAATAATCAGTCCCATCTGAAGACCCCAGTCTCCCAGATGCACATCACCAATCATATTGTGTCCCATGAATTTACCAATACGTTTGATGCTTTCACCGATAATAGCGGAACGTAAATGTCCTACATGAAGTGGTTTTGCAACGTTTGGTCCGCCATAGTCAATCATGATGGTCTTTGGATTTTCCACCTTATCACAGCCTAAACGCTCTGTATCCTCCTGCATCTTACTGATATAGGAAGCCACAAATTCATTATTCAGCTTTAAGTTAAGGAAGCCAGGTTTTACTGCTTCTACGGATTCAAACATTGCGTTATCCTTAAGCTGTGCTACTACTTCCTCCGCAATCATAATCGGTGCTTTCTTATATTCTTTTGCAGCAGCCATAGCGCCGTTGCACTGATATTCACATAAGTCCGGTCTGTTTGAAACAGTTACTTTTGCATATTTTGCATCAAGTCCGTCTGCTTCAAATGCTTTCACCATCTCATCTGTTATTAAATCCAGTATCTTTCTCATTCTTTCTCATGTTCCTTTCTGAGCATTCTATTTTTCCATTTTATACTCAAAGGCAAGCAGTTGTCAACTACGCCAGAAAGTGTTCTGCCATCAGAATTGTTCCGATTTTCTGCACCTCTCCGGTAAGGAACACACTGCCATCCTCTCCGATTTCTATCAGTAACTGCCCACCCGGCATCGTGACTTCAATTCTGTCATCCACCAGTCCCAGCTTATGGGATGCTGCCGCTGCTGCACAGGCTCCGGTTCCGGAAGCTAATGTATATCCGGCTCCCCGCTCATAGATTTCCACCCGGATATGACCTCTGTCCATTACTTTACAAAGCTGCATATTAATCCGGTTTGGAAAATAAGATGCATTTTCCACATAAGGTCCTAATTCCATTGCCTTTTCTTTACTGATTTCATCTAAATGAATCACGCAGTTCGGATTTCCCATGGAAACACAGGTTGCCCGGTAAGGATGGCCATGAAAAACCAGAGGCCTGTTTATAATTTCCGGAGGCGTACCTACATAAGCAAGTACCCCTCCGGTAAATTGTGGTATTCCCATATTTACTTTCATAAGACTTCCGTCTTCATTTAAAAAATCAATCCTTACTTCGCCTGCCTTGGTATAAAGGCTAAACGGTCTGTGTCTGATATATCCGGCATCTAATAAATATTTTGCAAAGATCCGAACACCATTTCCGCTGCGCTCTGCTTCACTTCCATCCGGGTTAAATATCTTTACATAAAGCTTCTCATCCTGCCATATCGGTCCATATAAAATGCCATCAGCTCCTGCACCAATATTTCTTCTGCACAGCTTTACAATATGACGTTCCAATAAATGTATCTTATTCTTATTCGGGTCAAGCACAAGATAATCATTCCCTAATCCATGGTACTTCTGTAACAACAATGCATCATCCATACTTACTGCTCCAGTTTCACTTCTTATTACAATATATGAATGAAATTTTGTCCCTTAGAACCCGACTTATTCCTGTTCTGTTTCAACGGTCGCTTCTATAACCTCAGACACTTGTTCTCCACTGTCTGTCTGTTTCTCCGCTGCCTGCGGTGTTTCCACCTCCTGTGACACTTCCGCTGCCTGCGGTGTTTCTTTTCGTTCAGGACTCTTTTCTCCTAAAATAGCAGATAACTTATCATCTGAAATCATTTCAGCTACTTCTTTTTTCTGTAAACGTGCTCTTTCTTCCTCAATCTGCCGCCTTACTGCCGCATCAATCTCACGCTGCTTTTTTTCTTCTTCCTCTGCAGCCACTCTTGCAAGACGATCAAGAATCTCCTGTGCCCGCTGTTCATCCTGCTGTTTCCTGCGTGCTGCTAAAATCTCTTCTTCTGACATGTAATGAACATTCCAGCGTTTCACAATACTATGAGCAATTCGATCTCTTTCATTTCTCTTATCTATTGCATCCTGCATATTATTCCACTTCCATTTTTTCTCTTTATGTATATCATAGCTTTCACCCATTCGTTTTTCAAGATGAAAAATTATTAAATTTTTATTGTTTCCGGCATATTTTTATGTAAATAAGGACATCCTTTCTGTATCAGCCAATGGCTGCAAAAACATTTTAACCCGGAGGTACGCATCATGTCCGTCTACAAAGTTGAAATCTGCGGCGTAAATACCGCAAAGCTTCCAATCCTAAAGGAAGAAGAAAAGGCTGCTCTATTTGCCAGAATCAAACAGGGGGATATGACTGCAAGAGAAACATATATCAAAGGGAATCTTCGTCTGGTCTTAAGTGTGATTAAACGTTTTTCCGGAAATCAGGAAAATATTGATGACCTCTTTCAGATTGGATGTATCGGACTGATTAAGTCCATTGACAATTTTGATGATACACTGGGGGTAAAATTTTCCACCTATGCCGTCCCTATGATTATTGGCGAAATCCGCCGCTATCTGCGGGATAACAACAGCATCCGTGTCAGCCGTTCCCTGCGGGATACTGCCTATAAAGCCATTCATGCCAAAGAAATCCTGATGAAAAATTCCATGCAGGAGCCTACTTTACAGGAAATTGCAAAAGAAGCCGGACTTACCAAAGAAGAAATCGTCTATGCCCTAGATGCCATTCAAAGTCCGGTCAGTCTTTATGACCCGGTCTATACGGATGGTGGTGATACACTCTATGTGATGGATCAGATTAGTGATAAAAAGAATAAAGAAGATAACTGGGTGGAAGGGCTTGCCCTCTCCGATGCAATGAACCGGCTCAACGACAGAGAAAATCATATCGTTAAGTTACGGTTCTTTGAAGGCAAAACCCAGATGGAGATTGCTGATGAGATTCATATTTCCCAGGCTCAGGTCAGCCGTCTGGAAAAAACTGCTCTAAAGACTATGAAAAATTATCTTGCCCTGCATACCTGAGCTCTGATTTTTGGTGCAATTAAAATTGCCAGTGCCATTTTTACCAGGTCACCAGGAATAAAAGGAATTACACCAGCCCATAATGCTGCCATCATGTCCATCTTTGCTTCATAAGCAAGCCATGCTGTTCCTAACGCATAGCAGACAATCGTTCCAGCAATCATTGCCAGCAGACATAAGAGCCATTTCTCAGTATATTTATCAATTACAATACCGGCAATGATTGCCATTGGAATAAATCCGATTAAATATCCACCGGTTGGGCCAAAAAGTTTCGCCGGTCCTGCGGAAAATCCCGAAAATACCGGTACACCAACCAGTCCAATCAGGAGGTAAATGACGTAGCTTAAAGTTCCAAGCTTCCATCCCAGCAGGTACAGTGAGAAATAGATAACCAGATTGGTAAGTGAAATCGGCACCGGACCAATCGGCAATGAAAATGGTGCCAGGATACAGGTCAGCGCTGTCATGATTGCTACCAGTACCATCTGCTGTGTTGTTATTTTTCTTTTTTCCATAATAATGCTCCTATCATTGTGTTTTTTTCAGGCGATTATGAAAGGAAATACCCTATCATTCACTAAAATTTCAGCTATTCAAAGGACATATCTTTTAAGCCACCAGATGCCGCAATTCTAAACAGCATGTTTTCCTTTTTGCTATGAAAACAGTCTTTCCAATGTTTGACAAGATAGCGGCGCTGTCCGTTGAAGGTACGGATGCATTAGAATGACTGTTAGGGGCACTTGGAATTTCGTCTGTCACCCGGCAACACTGGCACAGGGATGTGCCAGCGAGGCGCATCTGAACATGGATGTGAATATGCGCCGGTTGCCAGACGAATCCATATATGCTCCGAAATTCTTAGTGCCCCTTGCAGACGTTCGGCTGCATCCGTATTCAACGGACAGTGCCGCTATCTAAGTCAAAGCAACGGAAAGACAGTCTGCATTCAAGGAAAACATGCCGCTAAGAATTGCTGACATCTGGTGCCGTATAAAATATAGTCCTTTGAATATCTGAATATTTTATTGGTAATATTGGTATTTCTTTTCACAATCGCCTAAAAATACCCTATAGATTTTATCCATAGGGTATTATAGGGTATTCTGGCTTATATTGTCAACCTATATTTTGCAAAAGGTTAACATTTCGTTTTTACGGTGCAGATTTATTTCTGTTTTTACGCTTCGTTTGATACCTTCACCAGCTCCGCTAACTTTCCTGCTGCTTTTCCACTGTCGATTGCTTCTTTTGCAAGGATGATTCCATCTTCAATGGTGGATGCTGCTCCACCAACATACAGGGTTGCACCGGCATTCAGTAATACGATGTCGCGTTTTGCGCCTTTTTCTTCTCCGGAGAGAATTTTCTTTGTGATAACGGCGTTTTCTGTTCCATCGCCACCACGCAGTTCTTCTAAAGAAGCACGTTTTAAACCAAACTGCTCCGGTGTTATGGTAAATGTATTTACTTTCCCGTCCTTGATTTCAGATATTACGGTCTCGGTTGTGGTTGTGATTTCATCCATATTGTCTTTGCCGCTTACTACAAAGGCACGTTCAACGCCAAGCCTGCTCATGGCAAGGGCAATTTTTTCTGTCAGGGCTGCATCATAAACACCTACCACCATATTTTTTGCTCTGGAAGGATTGGCAAGAGGTCCTAAAATATTGAACACAGTACGCACACCCATTTCCTTTCTTGCCTGACCTACATATTTCATGGATTTGTTAAAGAGCTGTGCAAACATAAATCCGATTCTGGCTTTCTCCACGCAGGCTTCTACTTTTGCAGGCTCTGCCATAATATTTACGCCCAGTGCCTCTAATACATCGCCGGCTCCGCTCTTTGAAGAAATAGAACGATTGCCATGCTTTGCCACCGGGAGTCCGGCTGCTGCAACGACAAATGCAGAAGTGGTAGACACATTAAAAGTATAAGTACAGTCTCCACCGGTGCCTACCAGATCCACATAATCAGAAACCTTCGGTGAAATAGTATCTGCCTTATCCCGGAGTACTCCTGCAAACCCGGTTAATTCATCTAAGGTCTCACCTTTCATACGAAGTCCCATTAAAAAAGCACCAATCTGAGCCTGGGATGCTTCCCCGCTTAATAAGATTTCCATTGCTGCTTTTGCCTGTTCTTCTGTTAAATCTTTTCCTTCTGCAACCAGTTCAATATATTCTTTCATCGTAAATTTCTCCTTTACTGATTCAGTTCTTTTTTAAATGTGCCACAATAAGTTCCAATTGCCTGTAAATCATAATCATTTTCTTCCATCAGTCTGATGAAATGTGAGCCTACAATTGCTCCGTCGATAATATTTTTCATCGGTGCAACATCCTCTGCAGTACGGATACCAAAGCCCATCATAACAGGAATCTTTGATACTTCTTTTACACTGCCAAGATAATCAATTACACTCTTATGGAAGGTTGCTTCCTGTCCGGTTACACCCATGGAAGATACGCAGTAAACAAATCCTCTTGCATCCTTTAAAATCTCAGGAATTCTGTCTTTCGAAACCGGAGATACCAGCTGGATAAGAATCGGTGCATTTTCCTTCTGTAAAAATTCCTTTATCTCATCCTGTTCCTCTAATGGCAGATCCGGAATAATCAGTCCGTCTACTCCACTTTCGATGCAAGCATCCACAAAGGCTTCCACACCATAGTGAAATATGGTATTGTAATACATCATAAATACGATTGGAATCTCAATTTTTGCACTGCGAAGCTTTTTCATGGCTTCTAATACTTTCTTTAAATTCACACCTTTTAAGATGGCATGATAGGAAGCATCCTGAATAACCGGGCCGTCTGCTACCGGGTCTGAAAATGGAATTCCAAGCTCGATGATGTCTGTTCCCGCCTGCTCCTGTGTGCGGATAATCTCCTGCATTTTATCAAAGTCCGGCATTCCTGCTGTCATATATGTAATAAATGTTTTTTTGTTCTGTTCTTTTAACTGTGCTAATTTTTCTTCGATTCTGTTCATGCTGCACCTCCTAGTTTAAATAACCCTTTCCTGCAAGATAATCTGCAATTGTATTTACATCCTTGTCACCTCTTCCGGAAAGACAAACCACCATAATATCATCCGGTTTCATTTTCTTCGCCTGCTTCTTTGCATATGCCACTGCATGGGCACTTTCGATTGCCGGTATGATACCCTCTAATTTACAAATCTCCATTAAGGCATCCATGGCTTCATCATCCTTGATTGCAACATATTCTGCTCTGCCGCTGTCCTTAAGGTATGCATGCTCCGGTCCAACGCCCGGATAATCCAGTCCTGCGGAAATGGAATGGGCAAGCTGCACATTTCCATCCTCATCCTGTAATAAATAGGAACGCATACCATGTAATACGCCAGGCTCGCCCAATGCCATGGCACTGGCATGCTCCCCTGTCTCAATTCCCTTTCCGGCAGCTTCTACACCAATCAGTTTTACATCCTTTTCTTCAATAAAATCTGCAAACATTCCGATAGAATTAGAACCTCCGCCAACACATGCCATAACCACATCCGGCAGTCTTCCTTCCTGCTCTAAAATCTGTTTCTTTGCTTCTTTGCTGATGACGCTCTGGAAATATTTTACCATCTTCGGATAAGGATACGGTCCAACAGCGGAACCGATTACATAAAAGGTATCCTCTGCGGTTTTTGCCCAGGTACGAATTGCCTCATTGGTAGCATCCTTTAAGGTATTACTTCCGGATGTAACCGGCACTACTTTAGCTCCCAGCATTTCCATACGCATTACATTCAGCGACTGACGTTTCATATCCTCCGCTCCCATATATACGGTACATTCCATATTAAAAAGAGCTGCTCCGGTTGCAGTTGCCACACCATGCTGACCGGCTCCGGTTTCTGCGATTACCTTGGTTTTTCCCATTCTCTTTGCCAGAAGAATCTGACCGATTACGTTGTTAATCTTATGGGCTCCGGTATGGTTTAAATCCTCTCTTTTTAAATAAATCTTTGTTCCATATGCCTCACTCAGACGGCTGGCAAAATAAAGTGGTGTCTCTCTTCCTACATATTGTTTCAGATAGTAGTCCACTTCCTTTAAAAATTCTTCATCCTTTGTATACTTTTCAAAAGCATCATCCAACTCTTTTAAAGTATTCATCAATGATTCTGCTACATACTGTCCACCAAATGCTCCATAATAACTCTTCTTATTCATGTTCTCTCACCTTTCTTACAAATGCTTCTACTTTTTTATAATCTTTTCCATGTTCTCCTTCTACCGAAGAACTGACATCTACTACATCAGGTTCAAATAACCGGATACCTTCTTCTACATTTTCACTGCTTAAGCCGCCGGCTAAAATAAATGGTATCCTTCTTTCCTGCCACTCCCTTCTTTTTTTCATCGGAAAATCCTGCCAGGAAAAAGTCTTTCCACTGCCATATTCCGGTGCGTCTAATAAAATGCCGGAAATACCATCCGGAACATTTATTTCTTCCGCTTCTTCCCTGTTTCGCACCTGATATGCTACCCAGACCGGAATTTTAAGATTTTCATGGAATTCCTGCATCTTATGAATCTGCAGAATATCAAAACCTGCTTCTATGATTTCATCTATCAAATCCAGTGCCGGATTTACAGTAACTGCCACAGTTTTAATAGAAGGCTTCAAATGTTTCTTAATTTCTTTTGCCTGCTCTATCGAAACGTTTCGTTTGCTTTTTTCAAAGAATACAAAGCCTGCATAATCTACCTGCATCCGGTTCAGCACTTCTGTCTCAGATTCTCTTGTGATGCCACAAATCTTAATCTTTGTCATGCCATTTCTCCTTACTTTGCGGCTTCCTTATAAACCTGTTTCCAGTGGGCTGCCAGTGCCTTGGGATTTTCATGTTCCATAAATGCTCTTCCGATTAAGAATCCGCTGACACCGCAATCTGCAAGATATGCCACATCATCATCTCTTACAATTCCGCTTTCTGCGATTAAGAGTTTATCCTTTGGCACCATCTTAGAAAGTGTTTTGGTTCGTTCCAGCGAAATGGTAAAATCTTTAAGATTACGGTTGTTGATTCCAATGATGTCTGCATCCAGCTTCAATGCCCGTTCCATTTCCCATTCATCATGGGTTTCCACCAGTACATCTAACTTTAATTCCTTTGCAAGCTGATAAAAGTCATACATTTCCTTGTCATCTAAGATTGCTGCTATCAGTAATACCGCATCTGCATCAATGGCTTTTGCTTCATAAAACTGATATTCTTCAATCATGAAATCTTTCCGTAACATTGGAAGCGGAGTCAGATTTCTTACTTTCCGGAAATAATCAGTATTTCCAAGGAAATGCTTCTCTTCTGTCAGGCAGGATACCGCATCCACAGAAGCGGTATAATCTTCCATCCGCTCTTCCAATGTAATCCTGCTTTCTATCTTTCCAAGGCTTGGGGATGCATTTTTAAATTCTCCGATAATGGAAAGTCCATCTTTGGCAAGATTCTGATAAAAGCTTCTTACATTTTCTTTCTTTGCTGCTTCTTCCCTTAACTTCTCTTCTGCCAAAGTCCGCATCACGGTCAGATCTGTTTTCTGCTTATCACGAAATAGCTGCTCTCTTTTATCTGCAACAATTTCATCTAATATCATGTTCTATATCCTCCCATTCAAGAAATTCTCTATCATACGCTTTCCATGCTGTGTATAAATGGATTCCGGATGGAACTGTAATCCAACTACCGGATAATCTTTATGGCGCATTGCCATGATTTCTCCATCCTCTGTCTCCGCCGTTACCACAAGGCACTCCGGAAGACTATCTTTCTGAACAGCCAGGGAATGATATCTTGCCACCTGAATCGGGCTTTCAATTCCCTGAAAGATTCCTGTGCCGTCATGGGCAATCAGGGACTGTTTTCCATGATATAATTCCTTTGCATAGCTCACTACGCCGCCAAAGGCTTCCCCGATACACTGATGTCCTAAGCAGATGCCAAGGATTGGAATTGTCTTATAAAATTCCTTCACCACATCCATACAGATGCCGGCATCCTTCGGTGCTTTTGGTCCCGGAGAAAGAATGATGCGTTCCGGGTTTATGGTGCGGATTTCTTCTATTGTAATCTTGTCATTCCGTTTTACGATAATGTCCTTCGTAAAAGTTCCTATATACTGATACAGGTTATAGGTAAATGAATCGTAGTTATCAATCAGCAGTATCATAAGTTCTCCTCCTCAACCAAAGTCTTTGCCAATGCCATTACTTTATTGCAGCATTCATAATATTCATTTTCCGGTACGGAATCTGCTACGATTCCGGCTCCTGCCTGAAGGTATACCTCATTTCCTTTCTTTACCATGGTCCGGATTGTAATACAGAAATCCATGTCTCCACCGAAATCAATATATCCGGTTGCTCCACCATATAAGCCTCTTCGTACACTTTCTAATTCATCAATGATTTCCATGGCTCGAATCTTTGGTGCTCCGCTTAAGGTTCCTGCCGGAAGGAAGGATGCCACCAAATCTAATGGATGGGATTCTCCTTTCTTGCGTCCCTCTACCTGGGAAACAATATGCATTACATGGGAATAATTCTGTACTTCCATAAACTGTGTTACCTTGACGGTTCCAAATTCACTGATTCTTCCCATATCATTTCTTGCAAGGTCTACTAACATAACATGTTCTGCCCGCTCTTTTTCATCGGAAAGTAGTTCATCCCGTAGCCGTTTGTCTTCTGCTTCATCTTTTCCTCTCTTCCGGGTTCCTGCAATCGGACAGGTGAACACTTTATTTCCCTGCTTCTTTACAATCATCTCCGGTGAACTTCCGATTACTTCAAAGGTTCCATAATAAATCTATGTTTAAATCCGCTGTCCAGTCAGCCAGTAGATCTAATTCCCAATCGCCCGAATGGGTATTATCCTTGATGTTAATTGCTCGTAATTCTGCGGTTGAGTATCCTATTAATCGCTTACATAAAATTTCTTGCTCAGGATTTTTTTCAACAATAACGCTCAATCTTTGATTACCGGCAATTATATTATCGTTTTCATCTATCAGGAACAATCCAAAATCGCCATGCAATTCAAGTGATTCAGCCAATTCTTCTCTATTCTTCTTTGTAATCTTACGAGGATTGCCAAATCCCGTTTTTATATCCTTTGCTTTCATCGTTACTACTTCAATGCGTTTTTCGTCCATCGGTCAACCTCCATCAATTAAACAACAAAAATAGGAGTAGTCCTTACGGACTACCCCTATTTTAAATTATAAATATCCAAGTCGATTGTACCACAGCCTAATTTGCATAGTCAACGAAAAGCTTGCGAAATATGTAATTATATTGTATTATAATACAACTTTTTGCTTTTTTGTTCATTGACTTTGCTATTTTTTTTATTTACAATTTTATAAAAGGAGTGATTTATATGGATTTTAACATTTCATCGAAACCTGAACGAAAAATTATGACAGGTGATGAACACTTTACATTTTACGGAATGCCAATAAACAAGCTATTCTCAGATTTCGTTATGTGGTATTCTTCTGACTTGCTTGATATAAGCATCAGAGGGCCGTTAGCGGAATTTATTGTGGCACAGGCATTAGAAATTGATTTTACCGAAGCTCGCAGTGATAATCAAGGATTCGACTTACGATATAAGGGAAATTGTCTTGAAATTAAATCATCTGCTTATCTTCAATCTTGGGAACAAACCCGTCCTTCTAATATAAGCTTTTCTATAAAAAAAGCAATCGAAAAAGAAGGTTGGTTCTATGCTGACGATGAACGTAGTCCTGATATAAAAAGGCATTCTATAGCTTATGTTTTTTGTC
>OGWY01002472.1_pt1 | contig 13257 bp, 6 predicted proteins | sample 1576121 | NCBI WGS metagenome assembly OGWY01 (sample SAMEA3541543, study PRJEB24748) | human gut metagenome | biome: human gut; feature: human-associated habitat; material: faeces | place: China | collected 2012 | reverse complement strand
GTACTGTTGATGAAAAATTATATGAATTTCATGATGATTTATTAGGATATTTAACTGATAGCCAGGGGAAACAATTGGCCTCAAATGTTGAATTCAGATCATCCGGTGATTTGTTATTGTATCTTAATCTGACAAAAAAAACGACATCGGATTGTGCTGTGTCGGTTGTTTATGACGAAAACGTGCTTGAAGACTATAATGTCAGAAACTCTGCTTCGTATGAATTGTTTCCCCAATCACAAGTAATGTTACCGGAGGAAGCGGTATTGGAAGTGAAAGCCGGTGAAAAGAAATCTTCTCCGCTTCAGATTTCTTTTGTCTCAAATGGTGAACTTTCAATGGATAAAAAATATGTTATTCCTTTGAAAATAAACGTGATTTCCGGTAATTTGGATTTAGTGCAGGAGGAAAATACCTGGTTGGTTTTTGTTACAGACAAAACCGGCATGCCTGATTGCAACAAAGCAAGCGGAGTTAAAATCTTCAGTTGTATGGAAGTAAATGACACCAATCCGCTCAATAATTTAAGTTTCACCTTGAAGAATAGTAAGAAGTTGCTGATTGACGCTTTGATTATGTTCTCAGGCAACATGATGTATAATCGGGAGACCGGCCAGGTTACAATGAAGTATAATGCTAATGTACAGGCATTGCTTGATAAAAATGAGCATTATCTGAAACCTTTACAGGATCATGGGATGAAAGTATTTATGGGTATAATGCCCGATCATGATGGTTCGGGTTTATGCAATCTGGCCCCTGAAACTTGTCGGGAATTTGCTTTGGAAATTAAGGCGATGTGCGATGCCTATAATTTGGATGGTATTTTTCTGGATGAAGAATATGCTGATTATAATGATTATAATTTATATTTGACGGTTCCCGGATTTGTCAGACCGGCTGCATCGGCCTGTTCGCGTTTTGCCTATGAGGTACATAAACTTCAGCCTGAAAAGGACATTGTAGTATATGCTTATGGTACTATTTTTAGTTTACCGTCAATATATGTGGATGGTCGCACGATACAATCCGGTGAGTATGTAACTTATGCAGTGCGTGATTATGGGGTGGCCGGTAATATGAGCAGTTCTTTCCCGGGACTACCCAAAAGTAATATGGGATTATATTCTCAAGAGTACACCGGTAGATTTATAGCAAAGAAGAGCCAATTGCAATGGATGGTCGATGGAGGGTATAAGACGCACATGATTTTTGCTATGGATCCGTATAGATTGAATTTTGAATATCAACAATTACCTTCCATGCAAGATATTGCAGAAGTATTTTTTGATGATGAACTTGTATATGATGGAGTGAAATATCCTAAGGATTGGGAATAATATTATATATGAAAATAAAAATAGATATGAGTATGAAGATTATATATAAAACCATGTTGATGACTGTTGTGGTACTGTCATTTTTCAGCTGTGGCAATGATGATGAACCGGGAATAGATACACCGCCTTCGAATCCTGAATTGATGGTTGCTGAAGATGCATTATTTGTGAAAATCGGAGAAGATACCGACGCCGAGCTTGAAATATTGCAAGGTGGTGGCGAATACAATGCTTTTTCGACTAATGAAAATATTGCAAAGGCGGAAGTTGTAGACGGAAAGATCATGATAAAAGGTATCAGTATTGGTAAAACTTATATCGTGGTATCCGATAAAAATGGTTATTATGAAAAGAAACCGATACTGGTAGGCCTTACAGATGTAATAGAATTGGATAAAACAGAAGTGGAGATTGAATCTCTCCTTAATATATCAGCGTATGCAACAGTTAATATAATAGAGGGTAATGGCGGTTATAAGGTTGTATCTGATAATCCGAAAGTAACTGTTTCTGCTTCGGAAAGCGGAACGATTACCATAATGGGAAAGCCAGAAGACATAGAAACTCCTACAACTGCAGCTGTTACCGTTACTGATGTTTTGGGCATGATATCTGTATTTGACGTTTGTATATCAGCGCATCGTACTGATGTTCTCAAACTAGACGAAACGAATGTGGAAGCAGAAGGTGCTGTTGGAAAGTCGTTCGCTGTAACGATAAACGTTGTAGATGGTAACGGCGGCTATAAAGTTGTCTCTGATAATCAGGATATACAAGTTTCCGTAACTGCTTTAGGAGCAGTTAAAATCACAGGTATACTTAAGAATTCGGATACAGACCTTGTTGCTACAATTACGGTTACTGATATTCTGAATTTGAAGGCGACTTGTATCATACGTGTTCTTCCGACAGACAAGACTTATACAGAAGAAGAAATACAAGCGATTGTTGCCGATAACTCGCGTCGCTATTATTTGGATGACAATGACCAAATTATAGTTGAGTCGGGTAAGATAACAGGAACAGCCAAGAATGCAGGTGAAAGCACAGTAGTATTTGTCATAACAGGACGAAATGGAACACCGGTTGATTTCCCAGTGGTATTCAAGGTACTGCCGGCAGGCACGGAGATACCTGATATCAACAAGCTTGGTGTATCTGTGAACACAGAGGATAAGACCATTGATCTCGGTGGAAATTCAGCAGTGATAATAGTTGATCCGTCGGATAGCAGCAAGAGCTCAGTATATCTGGATGCTGATCATAATGGAGTGGCAGACGACAACAGACCACTCAGAATAGACCAAGAGGTTACATATGATCTGTCAGGCTACAGCATATCAGGCTATACGGACACAGCAAATAAATACACTGGTGACATATCGGTGACACTCAGAAGCGGAAATGTCGGCAATATATGTGCTGCGGGTTCAACTGACAGCAAGGCAGACCGAGTGACGATAGATGGAAATGTAACCATGACGATCATGAGCGGTTATGTGTCAGGCACTGTAGCTGCGGCAGGAAACGCTGATGTCAAGACAGTGACCTTCGTGGCAGAGGACGGAAGAGCAGGAAGCGTGGTATACGGTGCGTACAATACAAATGCGGAGAAGGTAGACTTCACATTTGCAAAGTCTGCACAGATGTACACACCGAAATCAACCAAGTCTGAGAATATGTATGTTACATCGGGTGGATCAGTATCCGGTGATGTGGATATAAGAGTTGGTATAACTGATCATTACAATACATTTATATACGGTGCGGATTACATGAACAAGCGCTCCTACTTCAACGGAGTGTCGGGAACAGCCGTATCCGGAAATGTGAACTGTGTGGTTGATGGAAGATGGTGCGCTGAGAAGTGCAACAACTTTGTCCAGCAGTCAGATGTGAAGGGAGATCTGTATGCCGAGATAAAGTCAGGAGAACTCAGAAAAAATGACGTCAACAATGAGCATAGCAAGGCATTGGTATTTAACTATGGTCACAGCATTGGAAATATATACGTCAAGGCAGGAACAGAGGGCGCTGTCACAGGTGACTTTGTACTTGCGGCAGGCGGTAAGGTTGGCAAGGTAGAGTATGTAGACGAGAATGCAAAGTCCACAGCTACTGTAAAGGGCACCGCTGACAATTACCAGGTTGAGAGTCTGGGTTCACTGTATATGTCTCTCGCCGGCAAATTAACTATAGGCGGAGACTACACACTTGACAGAGAGGTGGAGGTAAAACAGCTTGAGATCCTCAAGGATTCAAAGCTGACCATCGCCGAGGGCGCAGCTCTTACAAATACGTCGACAGCGACAGTTACCGGCGATGTTGAGAACCTTGGCACATGGAATGTGGACGGCGCTCTGACTATGACAGGATCACTGGTCAACAGAGGTGCATGGAATCTGAAAGGAAATGTTCAGGCTTCAGCAACAGTAGATAACTACGGGGATATCACAGCAGCAAATAGTGAGAGGATCACCTTGAATACAAATGCAAAGCTCATCAACAGAGCTGATGCACAGTTTACATTTGGCAACCTCACAAACAGTGCAATGATCGTAAACTATGGTAATATGAAGCAGCTTGCATATACGTCAAGTCTTGGAAGCGGAAGCATACTCACCACAGTGATCCCGGATATGGTGTACGCACTGAAAAATTACAGCGCCATTTTCTACAAGCTGGATGTGGATTATCCTGCATATTGCTTTAAGGATGGCGATGCAAAGATAGAGAAGAGTTCATCGGCAACAAGATGTCAGAAGAAGTCAGGTGTTGACGGTGACGATGCACTCTATATACAGGGTGGCAAGTCGTTCTACATCACAATAGACGGTGAGCCGATAGATGGAATGGCGGTGGATTCAGTTGTATTTGGACCGGATGACACAGCCATGACTACAAGTAACAACCGTCTCTGGAGCGGCGTCATGACATATGAGCCGGCAACAGTTACGGTAAATATGGCAAAGCAGGAGGCCGTAAATATAACTCTCGCAAAGACAGAGGATACAGTTAAGGCGCAGGTTGGAAAGACAACCACAAAGGATGAGCCATTATATGATCTGACAGCCATAGAGATCCAGAATGATGAAGCTGTGGACAACGGATATGTGTCATACTCCCTTGCAAAGGGACAGACACTTCCGGCAGGACTTGTGATATACGATGGAAAGGTATATGGAACGCCGAAGACTGCAAGTGCTGAGGCACAGACAGTCAAGTTCACGGTGAGAGGACAGAATCAGACAGTGGCTGAGTTCACACTGATCATATCCAGCGTGGAGAAGGGAATACCTTCATTTACTGCCGGAAAGGCGGGCGACGCATATGCCGGCAAGACCCTTGCGGATGTGGAGCTTCCAACATCGGCAGCAGGAAAGTACATGTGGGCAGATGGAACACAGCAGGTAGGCAAGGCCGGAACAAGCGAGACCTACGATGCATACTTTGTTCCAGACGACACAGCAAACTATGACTGGAGCAAGATCGATGCAGCAGAGGGAACATATGAGGAACTGGAAGACGGAAGTGTGAGAATTGCAGTGAAGCTTTCAGTGTATGTGAGAAAGCAGGATCCTGTATTTACAGTTCCTGAGAATGTCACAGCTACATACGGAGACACTGTTGGCAAGATACTCCTGTCTGAGACAACAGGTGGAATGTTCATCTGGGAGAATGCAGATGAATCTGTGGGAGAGGTTGGAACAAAGACTTTCCTTGCAACATTTGTACCTGAAGATGAGGATGTATACGAGAGAGCAGAGCATGTGGAGATAACTGTTCAGATTCTTCCTGCAAATGCAGTATTTACTCAGGCGATAGATTCACTGAGTGCTAAGGAGAATATGACTCTTGCAGACATAGAGCTTCCAGAGCGCGAGGATGGAGTATACACATGGTATACAGACAGAACGACAAAGGTTGAGGATGGCAATACATACAAGCTTTGTTTCAAGCCTGCGGACACAGCAAATTATGACTGGACATCAGTTACAGGATGGAACAGGGCTTACAATGGAGTTGTATTCAATGTAAAGATCACCATCGAGAAAGAGCCGGAGCAGCATGTACACGATTACGGCAATAAGTACAAGAGCGACAGCAGATCTCACTGGTATCAGTGCTCATGTGGAGAGAAGTCAGGCCTGGCAAATCACACATGGGACAAGGGCGCGATAACGACCAAGCCTACAGACACAGCGGCAGGTAAGAAGACATTTACCTGTACCAAGTGTGGATACAAGCGTTATGAGTCAGTAGCTGCCCTTGGAATAGACATAGGAAATTCCAAGAACAATGTGGTCGTAAGCGGTATAGAAAAGAATGGATATACATACACAGGATCATCTATCACTGTTAAATCGCTTGCGCTGAGGAGAGGCAAAACAACACTGAAGAATGGTGTGGATTACATCGTACAGTACAAGAACAACAAGAATATCGGTACAGCGACAGTAAAGATCACTGGTAAGGGTAATTACAGAGGCTCCGTCAGCAAGACATTTGCTATCAAGGCTGGCAAGGGCAAGATATACAAAGTTTCGCAGAAGGGCGTGCCTGGCTATCTGAAATACAAGGTGACAAATGCTGCTTCAAATGGCAAGGGAACAGTGACACTTGTTGGAAGTACAAGCAAGAAGAACGACAAGAAGTTCAAGTCACTCACGGTTGCATCCAGTGTCAAGATTGGTGGAGTGAACTTCAATGTTACGGCTGTAGGAGCGAAAGCATTTACAGGACGCAAATATCTCACCACGGTTGTGATCGGAGGAAACGTTAAGACCATAGGCGGTGCAGCATTCAGCAAGTGTGGAAAGCTTGGAAAAGTTACCATAAAGTCTACAAGGATAACGACTATCGGTAAGAATGCTTTCCAGGGTGTCAAGAGCAATGTGAAGATATATCTTCCTAAGAAGAAATATGACGCATATGCAAAGAAGCTCAAGGCGAAGGGAATGAACACTCCTAAGAAAGCGGTATACAAAAAGTCAAAATAAATGAAATGCGTTGATGCATTGGCGGGACAGTCACAGATGATGTGGCTGTCCTGTTTTTTATGTGAAGATCGTTCTGGTGTAAAAACATGAGTGTAGTGACAGGAAAGATATAATCTGCTATACTGAACATATGTTTGCGAATATATGGAGGACTGTATGGATAATTTTATAGATGAACTGAATGAACAGCAAAAGGAGGCAGTGACCACCACAGAAGGGTATGTGCGCATAATTGCGGGAGCGGGAACCGGCAAGACAAAGGCGCTCACATACAGATATGCGTATCTGGTGGACGAGCTTGGAATATCCACATCGAATATACTGTGTGTAACATTTACAAATAAAGCGGCGAGGGAGATGAGCAAACGTATCAGACAGATGATCGGGGACAGTGATATGGGATACATCTGCACATTTCACGGCTTCTGTGTGAAGCTTCTGAGGGAGGATATCCATGCCATCAATTATCCCCAGAACTTTGTGGTGATGGACAACGAGGACACGGAGGATATACTCAAAACGGTGTACGAGAATGCCCATATACAGTCGAGAACATATACATTTGACATGGCGAGGGATCACATATCGGCTATGAAGAACGAGATGCAGCATATCACATATTTGGCGGACATAAGCAACGACAGACTGCTGGCGGATTATGAGAAGGCTTCAGACATACCTGAAAAAGTATTTCTGGGATACCTGTACGAACAGAAGAAGGTGTATGGACTTGACTATGATGATCTCATAACCATTGCGCTCCACATCCTCAGAACCGATGCGGAGAAATGCCGCAAATGGCAGGAACGCATGATGTATGTCATGGTGGACGAGTTTCAGGATGTCAGCGGCAACCAGTATGCGCTGGCGGAGATACTCAGCGGTTATCACAGGAATCTTTTCATCGTGGGCGATCCGGATCAGACTATATATACGTGGCGCGGGGCAAGGATAGAGTACATACTGGAATTCGACAAGAACCATGAGAATACACAGACCATATTCCTCGACACGAATTATCGTTCAACTCCTGACATACTGGCGGTGTCCAACTCACTGATCGAGAAAAACAGGAACAGACTGCCCCACAGGCTTGTGGCTGTGAAGCCGTCTGAGGCATGCCCTCTGTACGTACATTCCAGGACCACCGGGGATGAAGCCCAGTGGGTGACAAATGAGATAAAAAGACTGGTTGAGGCGGGCACAAAGTACAGTGACATAGCCGTTTTGTACAGGTCACATTTCGTGTCGAGAAGCATAGAGGAAGCATTTATCAAGACAAAGATCCCGTATATCCTCTACAGCGGAACGGAGTTCTACAAACGCAAGGAGATAAAGGATGTGCTGGCATATCTCAGGATGGTGGCATACGCGGATGATCTGTCATTTCGCAGGGTGATAAATGAACCAAAGCGGAACTTTGGCAAAAAGAGAATGTCGATGCTGAAGTCGTACTGTGAGACTCGCAGATGCTCACTGTACAGCGGTCTTCAGGATCTTCTGGAGGAGAAGACTGTTAAGTCGACAGGGGCTTCAGCCTTTGTCGATATCATAGAAAATTTCAGGAGGACATATAAGGAGAAAAGTCTGTCAGACCTTGTGACAGAGCTCATGGCCGCCACGGGCTACGAGGCGATGCTCAGACAGGCAGGCGAACAGGAAAGGCTGGACAACCTGGCAGAGCTGAAGCAGTCGATAGACGGATATGAGAAGACCTCCGGTGAGGAGAATACGCTGGAGGAATATCTGCAGAGCATAGCTCTCTACACGAACAATGACAGGGAGAAGGACAAGGATTCTGTGACGATGATGACCATACACACCGCAAAGGGCCTGGAGTTCCCATATGTGTTCGTGTGTGGTGTAAATGAAGGTATATTCCCAAGCAAGCACGTGGACACTGAGGCAATGCTCGAGGAGGAACGACGCATGGCATACGTGGCATGTACCAGAGCGGAGCGCGGTCTGTACATCAGCGATGCCGAGGGGCTGAACTATGATGACTCGTTCAGGTATCCATCGAGATTCATATTCAACATAGATCGGGACACCATCGCTTATGTGAATGAACTCCCGCAGAGGTTGGTGGATGATACAAAGAGCTATATAGCGGCAAATGAGGCTCACATATATCCTCCAGACACAGAACTTAAGCCTGGCGACAGGGTGAAACATAAGGTGTTCGGCGAGGGCACTATAACCGGTATCAGGGGAGATATAGGGTGCTATGTCATCAAGTTTGACAAGATGGCAACGGAGAGAAATCTGAAGATAGGGATAGCACTTGAAAGAGTGTGAGGATGGGAGGTATGCATAGAATTGCATATATTTACATACCTGATTTGGTGGAGCAAATACCGGCAATGGGCGATTGATGATCGTGCGTTGCTGGTATTTTTTGTGGAGGGGAGTGGGTGTTAAGAAGGCTATTTCGTGTGGAGAAAATCGGACATAGGATGATGTAAAATTATATAAAAAGAGGTTATAAAAGGATAAGAGGTTTTACATTTAGGAAAAATGATTGTATAATATAGAAGATGTATACGAAATCAAAAACCGCAGTAATAATGCTATTTGTAAAACTAAAATATGGGCTATAATAAAAGCTTGTATTTTATACAAGCTTTTATACATTGTGGGAGTCCCAAAATGTAACAATTAGTAAATTACATATAAAATGCATCAAATTTACATTCCACAATGTAGTTGGATTATATATTAAATAATCGCAGATATCAATAATAAATAGGAAAAGATAAATATGGTGTTTATAAAGATAGAAACAAAAGTAATCCATTGATACATTTTATAAGGAATATGTATTGACGAATGATGGAATTTGTGTTAAAAATAAAACATAGGAAAGGAGGTGGATTATATAAATGTTTCAACTAAAAATTCTTTTTAAATTGGAGAATAATCATTTGCCAAAGGAAATGGATCGGCTTATGCTCAGTTTTTTTAAGGCGGCGACAGAACGATATTCGAAAGATATGTTTAGTGCTTTATATGATAAAAGCAGATCAATAATAAAAACATATACATATTCGTTTAATCTTCCTGGTGCCGTGTTTGTTAAAGATGGGATAGAGTTACAGAAGAATGAATTTACAATGTTTTTCTCTGATTCTGATCAGGGGGAACTTACGATGTTCTTCAACGCATTTCAGGGAATGAAATTTCAGAAGTATCCTATGGCGGGTAATTCCATGCAGCTGGTGTCGATGTATATTCAGAATATGAATGAGATTAAAGATGACGAGATAATAATTAGAATGTCTAGTCCTTTGATTGTGCGAAGACACAATTCAGATGATAATTCCGATAAGTATTATGTATACAATACGGATGGATTCGAGCAGACGCTTAAGGAGAATATAGATACTTTTATCAATAGGATGAACATACCTATAAAATCTGACAGTTTTGGGATTGAACCAATCAAAGCAAAGAAAGTAGTGATTCCTGTGTTTGGTAGGAACACAAATGCTTCGTTAGGTATATTTAAACTCAAGGGAGACAGTACTCTGTTGAATCTATTGTATATGTCAGGAATTGGAGCAAGGAGATCTGAGGGAAAAGGTAAATTTGATATACTCGCGTAGAAAGGAGGGTGAAGAGTGGACAGTATAGTCATAAATTTAGGAGATTTTTTAAAGAATGCAGGAATTGTGGGGCTTAATTACATACTTGAGGATGTTATCTGTGCAGAAAAGGATAAAGATTACGGATATACACCAGACAGACAGGCAATATGGATCTCCAGAGACTTTGCTTTGAGCTGCGATTGGACAGATATATATTTTAAAGCATTCACAAAATATTATAGAGATTATTCCGTGTATCAGGCTGTTATAGACGAGATAAACGGTATACTTGCAGTAGTTGAGAATGATAACTTTAAACTAAAAGATGTAAAAGAAAAGTTGAAATTTATCAATGATAAGTTACTTTCAAACAGCTATAAATCAGGATTTGTCAGCGTAAAAGATCAGCTTGATGTGATTCAGCCATATGAGGAATTACAGGCACAAAAGTTAAAAGATACAATGGATGTCAAGGAAGTAAAGCGAAGACTAGAAGAACTTTTGCGCTTTCTGAAACAGCCGGTATGTGAAGAGACGTTTGTAATGAAAAGTGCACTATACAATTACATAAATCGTTTCTGGGATGGCAAATGTTTTTTGCTTAGAGCAAATGCAGCAAAAAATATGAGGGAAGTGTTTGAGGCTGACTTTGCAGTGCCGTTAAGGGAATATATAAAGAAATCACATGATAAGGAAAAGGATATATGCATAGACTGCGGCAATCTGATATCCGGAAAAGAGAAAGTTTCTATAGCTTTTATGAAAGATATGGCAGATGATCTGAGCAGAAAGAGATCTGCATTCTGGAATTGTAAAGTGGATGCATTTCTGTGTCCGGTTTGTGCGTATATATATGCTTTAGCACCTCTTGGATTTTTGATAATTGGCAGACGATATGTATTTGTGAATGTAGGCAGTGATATTGATAATTTGCTGGCTGCAAATAACAAGTATAGTCATGAAAGTATAAAATCACAGAAAGACACAGAGAAAGAAGAACGATATAGTTCATGGATAGCAAGAACCATAAATATTTTGCTGGGAATAAAGACAAAAGGTCTCAGTAATGTACAGGTTATAACAAGGGGAATAAATGATGCGGATACCTATACCTTTGATGTTATCAGCAAGAATGTGCTGTCTATATTGAATGATAAAGGGATAAAAAACAGTATAGATTCACTTAGTAAGCATCCATATGTCAAGAATGGACCAGATTATATAAATGTTCACGAAAGTGTAATATTGAATATTCTCAGATATAGAAGTCAGTATGATTTGCTGAATACATTACTGAAAATAGCTATTGAAACAAATGGGGTAGTTTACACAGCGGCAAATGTTTATGATGTGCAACTTAGAACAAATGTTCATAATATTGATACATATAAGAAAAAAGGAGGAATAATAATGAGTCGATACAGTGTGAGAGATCGTGGTTACGAATTGCGTAAAGCATTGCTTTTGGCGAAAGGTGCTACAGATGATTCGTGTATAAGAGGAACTGTGTATCAGCTGTTAAATGCATTGTCTGTGGGAAATGCAAATAAATTTATGGAAATTATATTAAGAGTATATTGTTCCACAAGGTTACAGGTACCTAATGAGTTTGTAGAGTGCATTGGAGATCAGAGCAGGTTTAAAGAATATGGCTACGCATTTTTATTAGGACTGCAGGGTAGTCATTATGAGAAGAAGGAGGAGATTACTAATGAGTAGAAATGGATTAACAGTTACAATGGTATTCCTTGCCGAGAGTGCGAATTATGGTGAGGGTGTAGGAAACATCAGTACATTAAAAAAGATGACAAGGGGAAATTATGAGCAGTATTCATATATATCAAGGCAGGCACTCAGATATAACATGATACAGCAGCTTGGATGGGATACAACCCCAGTTGATGGAAAGAGTGGTGTTGTACAGTTTGCTCCATCAGCCAATATAGTGGATTATCCTGAAATAGATCTTTTTGGTTATATGAAGACCAGTTCAAAGGAGGATGATAAAAAGGGAGGCGCCATGACAAGAAGTGCAGTTGTAAGGCTTAGTAATGCAGTTGCACTTGAGCCATATAAAAGCGATCTTGAGTTCCTCACAAACATGGGACTTGCAAGAAGACAGAATCTTGAAAATGGCATAGCTCAGAGTGAAATCCACAGGTCCTTGTATACATATACAATAACAATAGATTTGGATAGAATAGGTGTTGATGGTGATATAAATATTCCTTCCGAGGAGAAAGCAGATAGAGTTAAGAAATTCCTGGACACAGTGATGTTCCTTTATAGAGACATAAAGGGAAGAAGAGAGAATTTGAATCCGGTGTTTGTAGTTGGCGGAAGATATTCAAGAAAGAATCCATTCTTTGAGAACAGGATTGTGGTAGAGGATTCTTGCTTGAATGTTAGAATGATATCTGAAGTTATCAATAGCAATGATGATGTAAAAGACAACACTATGGCAGGAGTTATGAGTGGTATATTCACAAATGATAAAGAGATAAAAGATACGATCAATGCAGTTACGGTAGCGGAAGTATTTACTCATTTAAAGAAGGAAGTTGATGAATATTATGGAGAGAGCAATTAGGATCGAATGTTATCAGAATACAGCTAATTACAGGAAACCTAGTAGTTTTATCATAAAAGAGTCGTATCCTATGCCTCCATACTCAACGGTTATTGGAATGGTACATGCTGTGTGCGGATTTAAAGAGTATCATCCAATGAAGGTAAGTATTCAGGGAACGAACTCTGGATCAGTGTCGGAACTATATACAAGATATTCATTTTCTATGGATTCAAAGTATGAGGCGGGACGCCATAATATCTGTATTGATGAGGGTGATAAAAAATACGGAGCATTTAAAGGCATAGCTCATGTGGAACTGATATGTAATAGCAGATTGATCATTCATGTAGTCCCAGAGGAGCAGGATTATGATAGGGTATTTGAGGGACTAAAAAATCCTGTCGTATATCCTTCTCTCGGGAGATATGAAGACCTGCTGGATATACAGTCAGTCAGAGAAGTTACGTTAAGTGAAGATGAGGAGATAGAAACTCTTAATGATATCTACGTGCCGGTAAGTAGTGAGATTGAGATGGCGGGAACTGTTTATACACTCACCAAAGAGTATGAGATTACAAAACAGGGACTTCGTCGTTGGAAGAGGGAAGGCGGTAAGATTAGGGTATATCACATGACAAAGGGGACTGTATTTGAAGAGGTGTGTGTCGATGATATGGGAGCTGTTGTAGCATTGGCATGATTCTAGTCTATTAATAGTTACATTTTGGATTTATTGGGGGGAAGTAGTATGGAATATT
>OGWY01002455.1_pt1 | contig 13312 bp, 15 predicted proteins | sample 1576121 | NCBI WGS metagenome assembly OGWY01 (sample SAMEA3541543, study PRJEB24748) | human gut metagenome | biome: human gut; feature: human-associated habitat; material: faeces | place: China | collected 2012 | reverse complement strand
CCAAGATATGCTTATAGTTTAGAAGTATTTCAAGTAATATTGTCTAGTATTGGACTTGATGTTATACTTCGAAAATTAAATAATTTACATACAAATTCATAAATGGTATAATATATGAGAGGGTGATAAAATGAGTATAAAAACACAAAGAATTGCTAGTAATATAGTTAAAGAATTAAGTTATATATTAGCTTATGAAGTAAAAGATGAAGATATAAAATTTGTAACAGTTAATGATTGTCATTTAGCCCCTGATCTTAGTTATGCTAAAATATATGTAACTGTATTTGATAAAAATAAAATAAATACAACTTTAAAAGCATTAAATGATGCTAAAGGATTTATAAGAAAAGAATTATCTTCTAGAGTTATAATGAGGCATACGCCTGAATTAGAGTTTGTATATGATGAATCAATAGAATATGGTAAGAAAATCGAAAATATAATTGAAAAAATACATGAAGAAGACTAGATTGACATAAATATTTTTTGTGATATAATATTACCTAATTTAAAGGGGGAATATTATGTCTACATGTTCAGAATGTACATTTTTAAATCCAGATAGTTGTTATAAATCTTATGATTGTAAATATTGGTGTGAAGCAAGACTAGAGTATCATTATGCTAATGAACAAGATTGTTATAGATTTACACGTGCATATAGTAGAAGTGATAGTGTAGCTGATTCATTAAGAAGAAAAAGTGAGGAATCACAAAGATCATCCGGTTGTTTTATTACTACTATGGTTGTTGATATATTAAAACAAAATGATAAATCAGATGATATGATGAAATTAAGAGAGTTTAGAAATAACATCTTGAGTCAAAATGAAAAGTATAAAAAAGCTTTAGTGGAATATGATGTAGTAGGTCCAGAAATAGCTGTTAAGCTTATAACTGATTCTAATAAAGTACAAATAGCCAAAAATTTATATAATATGGTAATTTGTAATGTTATTAAATTATATGAAAAAAAAAGATATGATGAAGCAGTAGCGTTATATGCTGATATGACATCTTTATTAGTAAGTGGGTATGGAATAACTAAAAGTGTTACAAAAGAGGAAGTTGATGATGCTTTAATTACGTCATGTGGACACGGAAAATATGTAAAAAAATGGAATGTATAATTGACTAAATAAAATATATGTGCTATATTTGATATGTCATTTGATAGTGATTAATTAATAGTTATGTAATTGGTAATATAGAAAATTAGTGGTTGATGAAAACTAATCAAGATTACATAATAAGTTACAAATTATGAATCAAAACGATTACTCGCGTTAAGAGTTTAAGTGTATAGATATATCTATAAAATAAGGTGGTACCACGGGGAAACTCGTCCTTATGTTATAGGTATTTTTTTTGGAGGAAATATGAAAAAAATAATATTTGATTTAGATGACACATTAATTATGTGGAAGAGTGAGTATTATGATACATTAAATAAGACTTTAGATTATTTCAATATTAAATATGAAGAAAAAGATATATATAATTTAAAAAAAGCTGTGGGTGATTATGAAAATAATTACAATATATATAAAGAAGAGTATATGCTAGAAATTTTTAAAAAATATACTTCTCTTGATTTACCTTTTAACTTTGTTACTGTATGGATAGAGTATCTTAAAAATTGTTATCCAAAAATACAAGATGAGGGTTTATTAGAAGTTTTAGAATATTTAAGTAAAAAATATGAATTAGTTGTTTTAACTAATTGGTTTACTAAATCTCAAAAAGAAAGATTAAATGGTTATGGTATTTTAAAATATTTCAAAGATGTAATTGGTACTGATAATGTTTTAAATAAACCTAATAAAGAAGCTTTTATTAAAGCTTGTGGAAATACAAAAGTAGAGGATTGTATTATGGTAGGAGATAATTTTAATATAGATATACTAGGTGCTTATGAGGCTGGATTAGAAGCAATTTGGTTAAATTTAAAAGAGATTGTACCAAAAGAAAAAATTAAAGTAAAACAAATTAAAAGTTTAGTAGAGTTAAAGGAGTGTTTATAAAAATTATGGAATTAAATAGTTATATAGATTATACAAATTTAAAAGCTTATGCTACATTAGAAGATATTAAAAAATTATGTGAAGAAGCAGTAAAATATCATTTTGCATCTGTATGTGTAAATCCAGTATATGTAAAAACTGCTAAAGAATTATTAAAAGGATCAACTGTACTTGTAGATACTGTAGTAGGATTTCCATTAGGAGCCGAAACTTTAGCTACTAAGGAATATGAGGCTATTGATGCTGTTAATAATGGTGCTGATGAAATAGATATGGTAATTAATATTGGTGCTGTTAAAAATAACGATTTTGAGTACGTTAAAAAAGAAATTGAAGATATAAGGGATGCAATTGATGGCAAAACACTAAAAGTTATTATTGAAACTTGTTATTTAGAGGATGATGAAATAAAAAAATTAACTGAAATTTGTAATGATACATTCGTTAATTTTATTAAAACATCAACAGGATTTGGTACTCGTGGAGCAAGTATTCATGATATAGAAATAATAAATAAATGTAAAAATGACTTACTTGAAATTAAGGCAAGTGGTGGAATTAACTCTTTAGAGGATGCAGAGGCATTCATTAATATGGGTGTTATGAGAATAGGTACTTCAAGTGGTGTAGAAATAATGAATGGAACACACAAGTGTAATTGTGACCACTGTGATTGTGAAAATTAGGAGGATTTATGAAATTATACGTGGAATTAAAATGGAGAGGACTTATTAAAGATGTAACAAGTCCAGAATTAGAAGAAAAATTAAATAATGAAAAATTAACTTTTTATATAGGAACAGATCCTACTGCAGATTCTTTACATATTGGTCATTTATCTAGTTTTTTAATTTCTAAACGTCTAGCAGATTATGGACATCATCCAATTTTATTAATTGGTGGAGCAACAGGTAGAATAGGTGATCCACGTCCAACTACTGAAAGAGAAATGAAACCAGTAAGTGAAATTGAAAATAATATAAAATGTTTAACAAAACAAGTAAAAGAATTATTTGGATTTGAAGTTGTTAATAATTACGATTGGTCTAAAGATATCAATTTTATAGATTTTTTAAGAGATTACGGTAAATTTTTCAATATCAATTATATGTTAGATAAAGATATAATAAGAAGAAGATTAGATACTGGTATTACTTATACAGAATTTTCATATATGATTATGCAAGCGTTAGACTTCTTACATTTATATGAAGAAAAAAATTGTACATTACAAGTAGCTGGATCTGATCAATGGGGTAATATTACAGCAGGCGTTGATTTAATTAGAAAAAAAACTGGTAATGAAGCATATGCATTTACTATGCCTTTAGTAACAGATTCTACAGGTAAAAAATTTGGTAAAAGTGAAGGTAATGCTTTATGGTTAGATGAAAGTAAAACATCTAGTTATGAATTATATCAATTTTTAATTAATGCAGAAGATGAAAAGATAATTGAATATTTAAAAATATATACATTCTTAACAAAAGAAGAAATAGAAAAAATAGAAAAAGAACATTTTGAAAAACCAGAATTAAGAATTGCTCAAAAAGAACTTGCTAAGAGCATCATTACATTCCTACATGGTGAAGAATCATATAATAGAGCTTTATTTATAAGTGAAAGTCTATTTAGTGGTAATATAAAAGATTTAACAAAAGAAGAGATTTTAACTGGTTTTAAAGGTGTACCACAATTTAATTTTGAAAATAGTAATATTTTAGATTTGTTAGTAAATAATGATATATGTACTTCTAAACGTGAAGCAAGAGAGTTTATAAAAAATGGTGCAATTTTAATAAATGGTGAAAAAATAACTGATGAAAATACTATTGTTACTGATGAAATGTTACATTTAGGAAGTTTACTAATAATAAGAAAAGGTAAGAAAAAATATTATTTAGGAATAAAAGGTGAATAATCATCTTTTATTTTAATTTATTTTATTTTACATGATAAATATGACATTTCTATTTTAGTTTTAGTGATTGGCTATTATGAAAGTATAGAATCAAGATTTCATTATTTTTATAATTGTTTAGATAATTTGTCAACACGCTTTGTTTGTATTAATAGAATTTATAATATTTTAAATTATCAAAACAAAAATATGTTAAAGTTTGGTGATAATCAAACAGATGAAATATCAGGAAAAATAGAATTTAAAAATGTCTTTTTTACATACGAGAATCAGTTAATTTTAAAAGATGTTAGTTTTGAGATTTCCCCGCATTCATTTACTGCTATTGTTGGTAAGAGTGGTTCTGGTAAATCTACCATATTTCGATTGTTATTAAGATTATATAAAGCTGATAAAGGTAGCATTTTATTAGATGAAGAAGATATTTATAAATATTCTAAAGAAGTTTATGCTAGTAATGTATCAATTGTGACACAAAAACCATTTATATTCGATATGAGTATCAGAGAAAATTTATCTTTAGTTGATTCTAATAAATTCAATCAGATAGAAGCTTGTAAAAGAGTAGGTATCCATGATTTTATTATGAGTTTAAAAGATAATTATCACACAAAATTAATAAGTAATGCAGAGAATATCTCAGTAGGGGAGAAACAGCTTTTAGCTTTTGCTAGAACTTTGCTTTCTAAATCAGAAGTGTTACTATTTGATGAAGTTACTTCTTCACTGGATATTAATACTTCTAAAAAAGTGATAGAAATCTTAAAAGATTTAAAAAAAGATCATACTATTTTGATGATTACTCATAAACCAGAACTTATGAAAAGTGCTGATGATATTCTAGTAATCGATCATGGAAAAATAGTAGGCAGAGGAAAGCACTCAGACCTTATAAAGAATAATACATATTATCAAAAATTGCGCAAATAGAAAGCGACATTCATTATGGAATATGGTCATCAAAAGATAAAATAAAGATATTGTGATTATCTTTAAAGTAATTATTAAATTCTAATAAATAAAAAATATAGTAGTCAGGAAGTGTTTTATGAAAAGATTAATAATTATTGCTACAAATGCTATAATATTTTCTCTTATTCCAATTTTGTGTTGGTTTGGTTTAGGAATATTAGTAGATAAAAATTTGGTAAATGTGTTTTCTATAACTTATCCCTTACAGTTTATTTATTCATTTATTAAATCATTATTTGGAACAGGTGCTAATATTTGTAAAGAAAAAAATCAGAATTCAAACGAAACTTTATCAGGAATGACTTTAGGAATTATATTTGGATTCTTTGTTTTTGGACTTTTTCTTTTAAATGTAAAAAGTTATCTTTCCTTTATGAATGTTGATTATGAAATTTATAAAGAATTTACTGTATATTCTATTATTTTATTATATATACACAGTATATTTGCATTGGTATTAGAAAAATTATACTTTGAAGGAAAAGAAAAAATAGCCAGTAAATACTGTATACAAATGAACTGTTTGAATTTTTTGATATTAATGATTTCAGCACTTATTTTTAAAAATAAATGGTGTATTGTGTTGGTAACATTACTTATTACATTTGTTTATATTTTATTTGTTACTTGCAAACAATATCAAAAATTTCATTTAGAATTTCATATTGGTCAATATATACGATACAATTCAGTAGAGCTAGTTGATAATATCTTATTTTTCTTGATATTTTTCTTTGGTATCTCTAATGCTTCATCTTTTGGAACAGAATATATGGCTGCTTTAAACTTTGTAGCACTTATAACTGATTGCCAATGTGATTCCTTTGATGCCATTCAAACGGTAGCAAATATTGATATTTCTCAAGAAAAATTTAATTATAAGGAACATATTAAAAACGCATATAAATTATTAATGATTTTATTATCAAGTGTATTTCTGATGTTTATTTTTTTATATCATTCTTATTCTTTAAATATGAAATTAGTGTTTATTTACTTTGTTTTTGAACTTGTTAATTTTATGATATATCCTATTTATAGAATTCATACTTGCTATTTAAAGTTAGAATATTCCAGTATGAAAACTACTGTTAATAAAACTATTGCCAGTGTGTTTAGATTTATTTTGTCTTTACTACCAACACCTTTTTGTACAGGAATAGGGCAAGTTTGTTCTTCTATTTACCAATTTATATCAACTAATGTAATGTTTGGAAAAAATTATAAAGTTGATAATTTAGGAAATATAACTTTAAAAGAAGGTGAGAAATTACTATGAGAGAAAAAATAAAAGAATGTTTGAATTTTTATCAGATTACAGATAATTTGTATTTAGAAAAGTGTTATTTATGTTATGATGAGTTAGTAAAAAATCCTACAATTTATCAAAGATTTATTAATTTATATAGTATTTTATACAAAAATTCATTTGATAATTTACGAAAATTATGGAAAAAGAAGACTATAGATGAGTTATTTGGTATTTCAGTTAATCCTTTTACTACTAATCTTTTATTATTACTTGGTGCTCCTGTTCATCAAGAAAATATGAAAAAATTAGGTTTTGACAGTTATCAAATAAATAAGCATCTATTTAGAGTTAGAGAATGCCTTTTAAAAGATATTTATGAAAGAGGCTATTCTGGTATTCGAGTATCTCAATTATTATGGGGTGTTTATTTTATTAATGGTAAATTAATAGAAATAGATAGACTTCAATATGAATATGTAAATGATGCTATTATTAAAATTCATATTCCAGGTGGTAATAAATTAGAGAAAGAAAAAGTTTTATCATCTTTAAAAAAATCTTATGATGAACTAAAAAAATATTTTAAAGTAAAGAACTTTAAATATTACTGTGAATCTTGGCTACTAAGTGATGAGATTCATTCTTTATTAAATCAAGAATCTAATATTTATCAGTTTTATCAATTATTTCAAGTAGAAAAGAAAGAAGACTGTATTTCTGATATTTTAAACTTTCTTTACCATAAAAATGAAATGGCCAATTATAGCACTTTGCAAGAAGATACTTATCTTCAAAAAATAGTCAAAAAAGAACTTTTAAATGGTACTGTTTTTCATTTAGGAATTGGAGTTTTGAAAGAAAATAAAGAAACAGAGTAAATTTAATTACTCTGTTTATCTCCCTCTTTTAACATTGTGGTAATAAATATTCCATATCCTTTTTGTGGATCATTCACTACTACATGAGTAACAGCACCAATAATTTTATTATTCTGTATAATAGGGCTTCCACTCATTCCAGCTACTACACCACCGGTAAGATTTAATAGTTCTTTATCTGTAATTTTAAATAGAATATTTTTGGTAGTATCATTTTTTTCTATGTTAATAATTTCAATATCATAATTTTTAACAGTAGATGCATTAATAACTGTACGAATTTGGGCACTACCTAATTTAACATTGTCTGGTTCCTCAACCTCGATCACGTCATTATCTGGTAGTTCACTATTATAAGTACCAAATATTCCACTTTCTTCGTTTGATTTAATAGAACCATATACTTCATCTGTATAAAATTTAGCTTCTTTAGCGCCTGGAGTACCTTTTTCACTAGGATTAATTCCAGTTACCTCAGATTTAAATATCACGCCATCTTTTACTTCAATTTTTTTAAGTGACGATCTTTCTTGAATTTCATGACCTAAGGCACCAAAAATTTTAGAATCAGGGTCAATATAAGTTAAAGTACCTATACCATTAATCTGGTCTTTTACATATAATCCTGTTTTATATACTCCATTTGTATCTTTCACTAATTCTAATGTTGTATTCATCTTTTTATCATTTCTTAAAAATGAGAGTGAAACAATACCTTTTTCTTTTTCTTCATCAATAATAGAAATCATTTCATCGATAGAAGATACTTTATGTCCATTTACTTCAGTAATCACATCACCAATTTCTAATCCTGCATCTTCGCCGACATATTTATCTTCTACTTTATAAAATCCTACTACCATAACATTTTTTGAGTTTACTTTAATTCCAACATTTTCACCACCAAGTATAATTTTATTAGAATATGCAAATACTATAGATGGAAATAGAGTGCTCAAAAACAAAGAGAGAATTAGTAGTTTCTTTTTAAAATTCATAACACCAACTCCTTTTAAAAATCAACTACATTAGTATTATGTAACATTTTAAAAAATATATATCATGAAAAAAATGGAAGATTTTAAAGTGTTACAGATTTAGAAAGATAAAAGATTATAATTTTACTAAGTCGTTGAAATTTACATTTTTTAATCATTTATTTACATATTGACATACAAAAATATATAGTTTAGTATATTAAACAAAAGAAAAAACATTAGTAGGGTAGTGATAATTATGCCAGGATATTATGTACATTTAGCAGTTAGTAATAAAGATGTTAGAAGAGATAGAAGTTTTGTATTAGGCGTTGAAATACCAGATTTATTGAAAAAATATGTAAAATTATATGGTCTTGATGGTGCAAGAATAAAATACAATTCTATTAAAACAACAAAGATGCCAGAGTTTTCATACTTTGAATCAAGAGTTCAACAACAAGAAAATAATTTAAGTAATAATGGAATGCACTATGGTTGGAGTAGTAATCCAGATATTATGTGTTACTGGAATTCATTAGGCAAATGCGAAAAACAAAATCCTTTTTATATTGGTTATCTATGGCATTTATTAACGGACTTATTTATGTATAAATATTTGGATATAGAAGGAAAACTTAATCGTTTTGCTGAACAACATAAAGCTGATAAAAACATATCTGAATTAATAAAATTGGAACATAAAAAACTCCACAACGATTGGGATAAAATAAACGCAAAAATTATAACTATATATCCAGATGTTGTTTTGACACCTGAAGTTCTAGAACTAGACTTAGTAAAGTTTATAAATGACGATGAACTTACTTATGTTGATTGGAATATTATAAAAACTATAACTGATTATATGAGAACAATTAACCCATTAAATCAGGAGATTGATAAAATCATTGATGAAATTATGACCTTTATGAAAGAGCAAAATGATTATAGTGTTGATACATTAAATAAGAAGCTAGTTCTAAGCAAGTTTAAATAAAAATAATAAAGAAGAAACAAAATAATTAATTTTACTATGTTTCTTTATTTTTCTTTAAAAAAAGCTTATAATATATTTGTAATACAATAAGGAGGAATTCATATGGCAAGTTCTGTTATTCATATGTGTGTAGCAAAAAAAATAAATGAAACTCTAAAGATTAAAGATGAAAATATGTTATTATTAGGTTCTATTGCGCCTGATATTAGTAAACATTTAGGAGAAAGTAAAACGAGAAGTCACTTTTTTGATGATAATGAAAATGTAGATATGAATCGTTTTCTAGAAAAATATAAAAATAAATTAAACCACCCATTTATGTTAGGATATTATATACATTTATATACAGATTATTTATGGGAAAAATATTTTCTAAGTGATATTGTTCAAAATAATGCTATTAAGTTATTAAATGGTGAAACAGTACCTCAGAATAAGGAAACTTACAAAAAACTAATCTATAGTGATTATACGAATTTAAATATTATTTTACTTGATGAGTATCAACTTGATTTATCTTTATTTTATAATGAAGCTATTGTTCCTGATATTGAAATGGATGAAATACCAGTTGATAGGCTTTATAAATTATTAGACTATACAGGAGTTATTATTGCGAATACTAAGAAGGAAAAAGCTTATACTTTTTCACTAGAAAATATTAAACCATTTATTGAAACAAGCTCTCATCTTATTTTAGCTGAAATTTTAGAGTTAGTTTCTAATAGTGATGCTTAAAAACATTATTTACATTTTAGACTTGTTGTGTTAAAATTTATGTATACTAAGAAGGAGTAAGATAATATGGAAGAAAAAGAAAATACCACAAATACTAGTGTAACAGAAAACCCTAGTACTATTAATGTTACACCAGAAGCAGTTCAAGTAAGTGAAGAAAAAAAATCAAAAAAGAAAAAGAAAAAAACAAGTAAGATTATTTTAAATGTAATTACTTTTATTTTATTCGTTGTGATTGTGTTAGAAGCAGCAATTGGTATTATTAATATGCAACGTATTAGTAATAAAGAGGAGCCTATTTGGTATTTAAGTACTAAAAAGACAGAAACAGAATTAAAAACAGTTACAGAATATCATTTAGGATTATATAAAATTGTTAAGACAGATACAGCAAAAGAAACAAAGATTACATTAAAGCCATTTTTTCTTAGCGAGTAGGAGGAGAAAATTATGAATTTAGAAAAAATAAAAGATACTATTTTAAAAGATAAGAAAAATTTATACATTTTAATAGGAATTGTTGTTGTTATTATTTTAATTATTTTAATATTTAGTTTAGGTGGTAGAAAGAATATAATGTCAGAAGCTACATTAGAACAAAAATTAGAAGAAGTTGGTAAAGACTTTTATGAAAATAAATATTATTCTGGCTTAGATGATGAACAAAAGAAGAATCTAGCAAACTTTAGTGAAAATGGTATAAGAATTGATATTACCAATCTAGAAGTAATCTCACCACTTGATGAAGATGTAAAAAAACAATTAGAAAAAGATAATTGTGATTTAGATAATACTAAACTTGTAATTACGCCTAAAGAGCCTTATGGTGTAAAAGATTATGATTTAAAAATAGAACTATCTTGTAAAAAGTAGTTCTTTTTTCTTTATAAAAATATAATAAAAAAAGATATCACACGATACCTTTAAATAAACCAAACTACGATACTAGCTATAAAAGATCCTATCATAATTAAAGTTAAGAAAATAGCCATTCCTTTTAACAATTTTTTGTTCATTTTTAACACCTCAATACCATTATAATAAAAAGATGGTAAAAAGTAAAATATTTAGTATATTTTATTAGAAACTTAATATGATTTAATAGGTGAATGATATGAATAAAATAATGAAAAAAGCTAAACAAAGTATTACGAATCAAAAAAAGAAATATCTATTTCTAACTACCATTCTTATCGTTGGGATTATCAGTGGAATTATTTTTATTTTTTTTATTTCAAAAGAGGACAAGTCTTTAGTAAAAACAGAGTTAGATACCTTTTTTAATCATATAAAAACGAATCAAATTAATTATCTTTCAGTTTTTAAAAATAGTTTTTTTACGAATCTATTATATTTATTTATTTTTTGGGTATTAGGAATTTCTATTATTGGTGTTCCTATTATTTTGTTTTTACTGTTTTTTAAAGGATTTATCTTTGGTTTTAATTTCTCATCTATTATTACTAATTATGGTCTAAAAGGCATTTTACCTGGTATTTTTTATCAATTCCCACATCAGCTATTATTATTAATATTTTTTGTTATGATTAGTTTTTATGCTATTAACTTTTCAGTTCGTTTATTTAGAGTTTTATTTTTTAAAGAAAACATTAATTTAACACAGTGTTTTAAAAGATATAATCAAATAGGTATTATTTGTGTGATAGGAATTTTATTATGTTCTATTTTTGAAACTTTTGTGATGCCGATTTTAATGAATTTGTTCTTGTAAAGGTAGATAGAAAAAAGTATAATAGTGTATAGGTGGTATTATGAAAAAAGTAGTAATTGGTATGAGTGGGGGAGTAGATAGCAGCGTTAGTGCTATTCTCTTAAAGAATCAGGGTTATGAAGTAATTGGTTTATTTATGAGAAATTGGGATACTTCTGTCAATGGTGATATTTTAGGAAATCCTAATCTAGATAATAACATTTGTCCTCAAGAACAGGATTATAATGATGCTTTAGAAGTATGTAATAAAATAGGTATTCCTCTTCATCGAATTGATTTTGTGAAAGAATACTGGGATAATGTTTTTGAATATTTTTTAGATGAGTTAAAAAAAGGAAGAACACCTAATCCTGATGTTATGTGCAATAAATATATTAAATTTGATTATTTTATCAAAGAAGCTAAAAGACTAGGAGCTGATTATATTGCGACAGGTCATTATGCTAGAATAAAAGACGGAAAGTTATTAAGAGCAGTTGATAAAAATAAAGATCAAACTTATTTCTTATCACAATTATCTCATGAACAACTTGAAAATGTTTTATTTCCAATTGGAGATTTAGAAAAGCCAAAAGTAAGAGAGATTGCTGAAGAATATGGACTTATTACTGCTAAGAAAAAGGATTCTACTGGTATTTGTTTTATTGGAGAAAGAAATTTTAAAAACTTTTTAAAGAATTATTTACCTAACCAACCTGGTAAAATTGTTAATATTGAGACAAATGAAGTAGTTGGAGAACATATTGGACTTATGTATTATACAATTGGTCAAAGAAGAGGATTAGATATTGGTGGTACCATGGATAGAATGTTCGTGGTTGGAAAGAATTTAAAAGATAATATTTTATATATCGCGCTTGGGGAAGATAATGAGTATTTATATTCCGATAGTTGCGTTATTGATACTGTAAACTTTAACTCTACAAAGCGTCCAGAAAAGTGTACAGCAAAATTTAGATATCGTGCTAGCGATTATCCTGTTACACTAGAATACTTAGAAAATGGAGAAATTATAGTTCATTATGAACATATAAAATCGGTAACGCCTGGACAAGCTTGTGTATTTTACGATGGTGAAGAATGTTTAGGTGGAGGTATTATTAAAACGGTATGTAAAGCTGGTAAAAAGATTTGGTATATATTGTAAAATAAATGTAAACTTTACTACTTGTATTTTTTGATGAATGTGATAGAATTATATTAGGAGGTCATAGTATGCAAAATCTAAAAAAATTATTTTCAGAACTCGGAATTTCAAAGGTTAGATTAGCAAAATATCTAGGTGTTTCGAGACAAATGTTATACAATTATTTAGCAGAAGAAAAACTAGAAAATTGGCCTAAAGAAAAAGTAATGAAAATTTTATGTTTATTAGGGATTAAAGATGTCAAAGATTTAGATACTATTAAAGTTGATGGGGAATATATCATTCAGGTTGAAAATCGTTTAAATGAGGGTGTAAAAGACGAAAATACTCGATATTATGGTACTGAAGATTTAAAAGGTTTAAATAAAAAAGAACAAGAATTATTATCAGATATTATTCAATTATTAAAAGAAAAGATCGTTGATGATAAGTCTAAAGAAGTTTACCATAGCTATCGTTATTTATATCATTTCTTACAGTCTATGGAAACAGCTAAGGAATTAAAGTATATGTTAGCTTATATTTCAAAATCTATGGGATTTATAGATGCTAATGAATATGCTTTTAACGAAGATAGACAATTTGTTTTTGAAAGTATTATGTTTTCAGCTATGACCAGGTCGCGCGGAAGGCCGCTGTGCAGCATAGCGACAGCGATGCGCTGCGCC
>OGWY01002447.1_pt1 | contig 13359 bp, 12 predicted proteins | sample 1576121 | NCBI WGS metagenome assembly OGWY01 (sample SAMEA3541543, study PRJEB24748) | human gut metagenome | biome: human gut; feature: human-associated habitat; material: faeces | place: China | collected 2012 | reverse complement strand
TTAGTAGAGACGTTCTGCTAGACAGAATTAAAGGTTTCACCGCCGGGGCGGGCTCCGCGTTGGCATCCGCGCCGTCGTCCTTCTTTTTGCCGAGCTTGCCGATCCACATCTTGATGACCAGCGAGAAGGCGCTGAGGTACACGATGACGGCGATGATGACGTTCGTGATGTACTCGTTATAGGCCGTCAGGTTCGTCAGCTGCAGGCCCGAGATATCGAGCATCGACATGAACAGCGCCGTGAAGATGATGCCGATGGGGTTACAGGAGGCGAGCATCGCAACAGGGATGCCGTTGAAGCCGATGGCAGGGAGCGACTGGTACGTGGACCAGAAGAACTCTGTGTTGCCGGAGAGGTAGTAGAGCGAAGCGCCCGCCGCGCTCAGTCCGCCCGCGATCGCCATGGAGATGACGATGTTGCGCTTGTCGGCGATACCGGCGTAGCGCGCGGCGTGGCGGTTGGAGCCGCAGGCTTTGAGCTGATAGCCGAACGTCGTCTTGGACATCATCACGTAAACGGCGATTGCAAAGACGATGGCGATGAGGATGCCGCCGTTGACCTGGGAGTTCGGGAAGAGCTTGTCAAGGCCCATCTTCGCGGTGGCAACGCCGTTGTAGGTCGTCTTGTAGATATAGCCGGTCTTGGTGGACTCGGTGACGTTCTTAAAGTTGCTGATATCAAAGAGCCACGTGACGAGGTTCGCCGCGATCCAGTTCGTCATGATGCAGGCGAGCACCTCGTTGATGTTGAGCAGCGCCTTAAAAAGGCCGGGGATCGCGCCCCAGATCGCACCCGCGAGCGTGCCGCCGAGAAAGGCGAGCAGCCAGATGAGCGTGGTGGACATCGTCTCGGACGGAAGACCGAGGGCGATGGAGAGCGACACGAGCGTACCGATGAGGTACTGGCCCGGCGCGCCGATGTTGAAAAGGCCTGTTTTATACGCCATGCCGACGGAAAGGCCCGTCATGATGAGCGGCGCGGCACGGAAGAGCATGTTGCCGATATTCGTCGGGTTGAAGCCCCACGTCAGCGTACCGGAGGCGCTGCGTCCCGTGGAGAAGAGGCCGCCGAACACGATGCGGATGCCGTCCCACGCCGAGGAGAGCGAGAGGTTCGGGCTCGTGAGGCCGACGATCAAAATGACGATGCTGCCGACGGCGAGGCCGATCAGGATCGAGAGGACGGACGCCGCGACGGTCTTAAAGCCTTCGCTTTGCAGGAAGTGTTCTTTTTTCATACGGCCGCCTCCTCCTTCGCCATGCGCTTGGCGCCGGCCATGTAAAGGCCGAGCTCTTCGACGGTGGTTTTCTTCGGGTCGAGTTCGCCGACGATCTCACCCTCGTACATGACGAGGATGCGGTCAGAGAGGCTCATGACCTCGTCCAGCTCGAGCGAGACGAGCAAAATCGCCTTGCCGCGGTCGCGCTCGGCGACGAGCTGGCTGTGGATGAATTCGATCGCGCCGACGTCCAGGCCGCGCGTGGGCTGCACGGCGACGATGAGGTCCTTGTCGCGGTCGACCTCGCGGGCGATGATGGCCTTCTGCTGGTTGCCGCCGGACATGGAACGCGCGCGCGTAATCGCGCCCTGGCCGCTGCGCACGTCGAACTTGTCGATCAGGTAGTTGGCATAGTCGCGCACAGCCTTGTTGTTGATAAAGCCGTGGTTTTCAAAGCGCGGCTCGTTGAAGCGCTGGAGCACCATGTTCTGCTCGAGTGTGAAGTCGAGCACGAGGCCGTGCTTGTGGCGGTCTTCGGGAATGTGGCTCATGTGCTCGCCGCGGTGGCGGATGGAGGCATGAGAGATATCCTTGCCGCAGAGGGTGATCGTGCCGGAGGACGGCTTGTCAAGGCCCGTCAGGCCGTAGACAAGCTCCGTCTGACCATTGCCGTCGATACCGGCGATGCAGACGATCTCGCCCGCGCGGACGGTGAAGGAAACGTCGTTCACGGCGTTGCGCTTCTGCACGTGGGAGTGGACGCAGAGGTGGTCGACCTTCAAGACCTCGCCCGCAGGCTTGGCCTCGTCCTTCGTGACCTCGAGCTGCACGGGGCGGCCGACCATCATGTTGGAAAGCTCCTGCTTCGTGGTCTCGCTCGTGTTGACCGTGCCGATGTACTTGCCCTTGCGCAGAACGCTCACGCGGTCGGAGACCTCCATGATCTCGTTGAGCTTGTGGGAGATGAAGAGGATGGACTTGCCTTCGCGGGCAAACTCCTTCATCGTGGCCATCAGCTCTTCGATCTCCTGCGGAGTGAGCACCGCGGTCGGCTCGTCGAAGATGAGGATCTCGTTGTCGCGATACAGCATCTTCAGAATTTCCACGCGCTGCTGCATACCAACCGTGATATCCTCGACCTTGGCGTCAAGGTCGACGTTCAGACCGTAGCGCTTTGAGATCTCCTCGACCTTTTTGCGCGCCTCTTTCTTCTGCAAAAAGCCGCACTTCGTCGTCTCCGCGCCGAGGATGATGTTATCGAGCACCGTGAAAACGTCCACCAGCTTGAAATGCTGGTGCACCATGCCGATGCCGAGCGCGGTGGCATCGTTCGGGTCCTTGATGGACACGACCTTGCCGTCCTTTTTGATGATACCCTCCTCCGGCTGATAAAGGCCGAAGAGAACCGACATTAAGGTCGATTTTCCCGCGCCGTTTTCACCGAGCAGGGCATGGATCTCGCCCTTTTTGAGCTGTAAGGTGATGTTGTCATTGGCGATAATACCGGGGAATTTTTTGGTGATGTTCAGCATCTCGATCGCATACTGATTCTCCAAGTTTTTTCGCCCTCCTTCCGTTTTGATGGCCCGCACGCGCTGCGCTGCGAGGACGGAAACCATAATTACATTATACTATATCACGTTTTCCGATGAAAAGCAAAAGGTTTTCGCATGTCTTTCCCTGTCAGAAATGTGAAAAAGAACGGAAGACCGAAGTCTTCCGTTCTTTTATGTATGCGCTATTGGGAATTAGCCGCCGATGTAGTTGACGTTGACGTTGGTCAGGCCGCCCTCAGCGGGGTTGGCCATCTCGGAGTTGTTGTCGATGGTGATGTCACCGTTGAGAACCTGCTGGAAGAGATCCTCATAGTCGGCAACGGTGAAGTTCTCCATGGACCAGGTAGCGGTCGGCAGGCCGACAGCATTCTCGGCAACGCCGAGGGAGGTGGCAGCATTGCCGATCTCGTCCCAGGTGCCGTCGTAGACCTTGGCGATGGCCCAGGAGGCAGCGTCGCTCAGGCCCTTCATGGCGGAGGTCACAACAGTCTCGGACTCGCTGGACTGGTCGACGTCGACGCCGACGACCTTGCCGTCCTCAGCGGAAGCGGCAGCGACGACGGACTGGAACATGGAACCGCCGCAGGCGAAGACGATCTCAGTGCCGTTGGAGTACCAGCCGGAGACCATGGTCTGCAGCTCGGGGGAAGCCTGGAAGGAAGCGCCGTACTCCCAGGAGTAGTTCAGGTCGACGGTCTTATCCATTTCCTTAGCAGCGTCGTTGGCGCCCTGAGCAAAGCCCCAGCCGTAACGGTGCAGCGTTAGCCAGTGGGGTTCGTGCCGCCGCCGCCGCCGGTGAAGCCGAGCTTCTCATAGCCTTCCTTGACGACAGCGTAACCGGCGAAGTAGCCGCACTGCTCTTCGTTGAAGGCGATGCCCGCAACGTTGTCAAGGCCGAGGGACCAACCGTCGATGAAGACGAACTTGGTGTCGGTGAATTCCTTAGCGGCCTTCTCGAGGGCCGTGCCCTGCATGAAGCCGGCGCAGACGATGACCTTGGCGCCGCCGTCCACGGCAGCCTTCATGGCGTCGTAACGGTCGTCATCGGTAGCCTGATCGCCGTTGGCGGGCTGATAGTACTTGTAGCTCAGGCCGTTGTTGGCGGCATAGAGCTTCACGCCGTCGAAGGTGCCCTGGTTGAAGGACTTATCCTTCAGCTGGCCGACGTCGGTGACGAACGCGATCTCATACTTGCCGTCTTCGGACGTCATGTTGTCGTCGATATCGTCAGGATTGGTGTAAGTGGTGGTCCCGCCCTGCTGATCGTCGGTGTTGTTGTCCTGGTTGTCGTCGGTCTTCTTATCACCGCAGGCAACGAGGGACAGAACCATGACGAGAGCGAGAAGCAGCGCAAAAAACTTCTTCATTCTTCTATCCTTCCTTATTTTTCCGGTCGGCGGCGGGCCGCTCTCCGGTTTATTTTGAAGTGCGGACGCACTTCGTCTGACAGTATAGCAAAAGCAAAGGGGAGAATCAAGTCCGATTCTCCCCGATTTTACTTTTTTTGTGATAATTGATGGGATTCTTTACAAAAAGTCCACACTTTTTACACGTTATTTTCTCAGTCGAGCTTCAGGTCGCCGTCCTTGACCCAGCCGAGGCGGCGGCAGACCATATTGATGAGCGGAGCAAGGATGGCGGGCAGCACGATGGCGACGAGGATGAGGCCCAGCCAGTCAAAGCCCGTTGGGCTCATGGCCGCCGCGCCCTTGGCGACAGCCTCCTCGCTCGGAGAGACCCAGCCCGTCCACACGCCGATGAGGCCGCACAGGCCGCAGGTGCCCATACCGGAGTTGATCGGCGCACCGTTCATCTCAAGATGGAACACGCACGTGGCGATGGGGCCGGTGATGGCGGAGGCGAGCGTCGGCGCGATCCAGACGCGGGGATTTCTGACAATGTTCGGCATCTGGAGCATGGAGGTGCCGAGGCCCTGAGAGACAAGGCCGCCCCAGCGGTTTTCCTTAAAGCTCATCACGGCAAAGCCGACCATCTGGGCGCAGCAGCCCGCAACGGCAGCGCCGCCCGCCAGACCGGTCAGGTTGAGCGCCGCGCAGATGGCTGCGCTGGAAATGGGCAAAGTCAGCGCAATGCCAACCAGCACCGAAACCAGAATGCCCATCAGCAGGGGCTGTAGCTCAGTGGCCCACATGATCACGCTGCCCACCGCAGAAGCCGCCGCGCCGATGGCAGGGGCAAACAGCACACTCAGACCCGTGCCCACCAGAATGGTGACCGCCGGGGTAACAATGATATCGACTTTGGTCTCTTTGCTGACAAGCTTGCCGCACTCTGCCGAAACAATGGCGATAAAGTATACGGCCAGGGGGCCGCCTGCCCCGCCCAGGCTGTTGGCAGCACTGCCCACAGCGATCAGGCTGAACAGCACCAGCGGCGGGGTGTGCAGGGCGTAACCGATGGAAGCCGCCATGGCAGGCCCGGCCACGCTCTGGGCGAAAGTACCGGCATCCACCAAAAACTGCAGGCCGATCTGCTCGCCCAGCGTTTTAATGATGGTGCCGATCAGTAAACTGGCAAACAGGCCCTGAGCCATAGCGCCCATAGCATCGATGCCATAGCGATGCGCCGAGAACACAACGTCCTTGCGCTTCAAAAATTCCTTAAGCTTTCCCATACTCTTGCTCCTCTCAGATATCTTTCAGCATTGTACCGCCGAAGTTGTCATGTGTCAAGACACAAATCATGACAATAGTTTTCCACCAAGAGCGGGCAGATTGCGGGCGGTTGTCAAAGATCGGTTTTTGCGGTACAATAATACCAATCTTTTGGCCGGGCGTTTGCCCTGCTGGAATTGGGGGATTTTGTATGGTTGAAACGTTTGATGTCAGCATTACCCCGTACGGGCTGACCCGCCGGACTTTTGTTTACCTGCCGGATGACTGGCAGACTTCCGGCAAAAAATATCCCGTACTCTATATGTTTGACGGCCACAACCTGTTTTTTGACTCCACCGCCACATACGGCACCTGCTGGGGGCTGAAAGAATACTGTGACGCCCACCCCAACTGGATCATTGCCGCACCGGAGTGCAACCACGAGGGCAACAAGCGGCTGGAAGAATACTGTCCCTACCAGTCGGACTGGTTCGGCGGCATTACGGGCACCGGGCATGAATACATGGAGTGGCTGACCAAAAAGTTCAAGCCGATGATGGACAAGCGCTACCCCACCCTGCCTGGCCGCGCCGACACGGCCATTGGCGGCAGCAGCATGGGCGGCCTGATGAGCCTGTACGCCATCACCGCTTACAACAAAGTGTTTTCCAAAGCAGCATGCCTGTCGCCCTCGGTGCGACTGTGCATGCCGGAGCTGCGGCAGGAGATTGCCAACGCCGCGATCCACCCCGGCACCCGTGTTTATCTGAGCTGGGGCGAAAAAGAGAGCGATAAGCCCGGTGCTTTGGGCGAATACACCGCCAATGCGCTGGAAGTATGCCGTGCGCTGCTGGGCAAAGGCGCCGCCGTTGACCCCTATATGCAGCCGGACGGCACCCACTGCGAAGCCTGCTGGGCCAAGCAGGTGCCTGCATGCATGGACTTTTTGTTTGGTGGCAAGTATGAGTAAAAAGAAAAAGCGCAGCACCCCCGCGGCTGCCCCTGCTGAACCGGCCAAAGCGGAACACACCCAGCCGGAAGAACCCGCCGTCAGCAGCACGGCCCGCTGGATGGGTGCTTTGTGCTACCTGAGCATTTTGATTTTAATTCCCGCCTGCACCAAATGGAGGCAGGATGAATTTGTACGGTTCCACCTGAACCAAGGGCTGATGGTGTTGATGCTGGCAACCATCTGTGCCGCGCTTGGGTTTGTTCCGGTGCTGGAGCAGGTTGCGTTGAGCCTGACGCTGCTGGTAGATGTGCTTTCGCTGGTGGGGCTTATCACGGCGCTGCGCCGCCGGGCCGCACCCCTGCCGTTCATTGGCCTGCTGGTCGCGCGGTTCCACCCATTTTAATTCGTATATTTTATTTGTATTTTCCAGATTGTATTATTCAGAAGAGTTTTAGTCATATTTGTATATTTGTTTTATATTATTCAAATTGTATTATTTTGTAAAGGAGTGTTTTGTATGAGCAAAGCTGTTATCTTTTTTGCGCCCGGCCTGGAAGAGTGCGAGGGCCTTTTGTGCGTGGATCTGCTGCGCCGTTCCGGTGTGGAAGTGACCATTGCTGCCGTGGGCGGCGAAAAGATCGTCAAATCTGCCCGCAGCATCAGCGTTGTGGCGGATGCCCTGGCCGAAGAGCTGGATTATTCCGCTTTTGATGCCGCCATCCTGCCCGGCGGCATTCCGGGTGTGGACAACCTGAAAGCCGATGCCACGGTGCGCAAGGTCTGCACCGAGTTTGCCGCCGCAGGCAAGGTCGTGGCCGCAATCTGCGCCGCACCGTCTGTGTTGGCGGCGTTCGGCATTTTGCAGGGCAAAAAGGCAACGGTTTACCCCGGCATGGAAGATAAGCTGACCGCCGCCGGGGCCGAGTACACCGGCCTGCCCATCACGCTGGACGGCAACATCATTACCGGCGAAGCGCTGGGCGCAGCCATCCCCTTTGCACTGGCCCTCGCCAGCCGCCTGGCCGGGCAGCAGGCCGCCAACGCCGTGAAGCAGGGCATCGTGTACCGGTATTGATTTGAAGTAAAGTGTTGTAAAACATGCAAATCGGAGTTTGTGGAGGTAAAGAATTATGGATTTCCAATGGCTAAACAAAGGCAACATAACAACGGAAAACGGAAAAATAGAAATTTATGCACCTGCGCAGAGCGACTTTTTCTGTAACAACGGCGCTGTTTCAGAAGAAGGGATAACCCCCGAAACGCTATGTAATGCACCTTTTTACTTTACCGAAATTGAAGGAGACTTTGTTCTTAAAGTTAAGGTGTCTCATGATTTTAAGGATACCTATGATTCCGCATCGCTCATGGTCATGGAAGATGCAAACAACTGGGCAAAAAGCTGCTTTGAAAAAACTGACTTTGGTACACACGCCGCGGTCAGTGTAGTTACCAAAAATGGTGTATCCGATGACGCAAACGGATGCAATATTGTAGGAAATTGTGTTTGGCTGCAAATTTGCAGAGTGAACGATTCGTACGCATTCCATTATTCCGAGGATGGAAAGACTTTTTACATGACCAGATTTTTCAATCTTTTCGGGGCAAAAAAGGTGAAAGTGGGTTTGCTTGCGCAAGCGCCGCAGGGAAACGGCGGCATTCGCATCTACGAAAATCTGACGATTGAAAAAAGAACCGTACAGAATATACGCTTCGGGAAATAAATATTAATAAATTCGCGCTTGCGAAACGAAGTGAAGTAATGAAAGCCCCAGTGGGGGGCTTTCAAGCGACAGAACGGGCTTGCGCACAGCGCAAGATGGCGGAGTTTTACTCCGACAAGTTCCGATTTGCCCGCTTTACCCTCTCCGCCGCCCGATGTGCTGGTTCTGGAACGCTTTACTTACCACAATGGCAATTTCCACATTATTTTGCAGGGAGACATCCCCAACCAGCGTACCCTCATATTCGATATAGCAGCAATCACCGCGGGTGCTAAGATAATCGTACATACGGCGCAAAAGTTCCACATCGTATGGCGCATCCCGGTTATCCACCTGCTTGCAGACGTCCCTGTCCCGATACCACAGCAGGGACACCGCATCATTCCGATAATAGGGAATCAGCCGGATTTGGTTGCCGATGATTCGTTCTGTCATTTTGGGAGTTCTCCGCAGACTTTTATTGATTTTATATTTTACAGTGTCGGTTCTGTTTCCGCCGTCACCGCGTCCCCCAGTTCCTTTGCTTTGCGGCGCAGTTTGCCCCATTCCGGGGTCAAAAAATAACCGAGCATGGCCACCAGGCCCACGGCATAGCTGAGGGAAACGCAGGCCATGGAGGAAGTGCCGTACCCCAGCGCATGCAGGATATACGCCGCCGGGATGCGCACGGCCCACAGGATCAGCAGGTTGACCACCGTGGTATATTTGACCGCGCCGGTACCGTTGACAAAGCTCATCATACAGTTGAACACCGCATAAGTCCAGATAAAGGGCAGCACCCACCAGGTATAGCGCACTGCGGCATCCAGAACCGCCGGGTCGCTGCTGAACAGCCCCAGCAGCGGGCGGCAGAACACAGTAGCCACCAGGCCAATCAGTAATGTAACTACACCGGCAGCGCAGGTGATCTGCACCACGCCCCGCTGCAAACGGCGGTAGTTGCCGGCTCCCAGGTTCTGCCCGGCAAACACCACCGCGGCAGAAGAAAACGAGGTGATGGCAATACCGGCAATGCCGGTCACGCGGCCTGCAATAGAGCACCCGGCCACAAACACCGAGCCCTGCATATTATACACAGCCTGCACCGCCACATGCCCCACCGAGTACAGCGAGTTATTCAGCCCCAGCGGCACACCCACTTTCAGGATGGCCGCCAGCTGCGCCTTATCACAGCCATGGGGCAGCAGGGGAAATTGCAAACCCTCGTAATTGCGGCGGGCGTACAGGATGCTGGCCAGCCAGGAAAGATACAGCGCAATAGTGGTTGCCAGCGCCGCACCGGCCACACCCATGTCCAGCACCGCCACAAAGGCAACATCCAGCACAATATTGGTCAGGCAGGAGATCAGCAGCAACAGCAAGGTGGACCGGCTATCCCCCAGCCCGCGCAGAATACCGGCGTTCATGTTATAGCCAAGGTTGCCCAGGGTGCCCAGCGCCGTGATCCGCAGGTAGAGCACCGCATAATCAAAGGCATCTGCCGGGACCTGCATCAGCCGCAGCAGCGCCGGGCCGACAAACATTGCCAGTATCGTGACCGGGATGGCGCACAGATACAAAAACCACACCGATGTGCGCACCAGCATGCGCAGCCCATCCGCATTGCGGCGGCCCATTTCCTGAGAAACAAGGATGGACGCCCCGTTGCCGATGCCCAAAAACACGCACAGCAGAATTTCCATTGGCTGTGTGGCGGTGCCCACCGCCGCCAGCGCGGCGGAATCACAGAAATTGCCCACCACAAGGGTATCCACCGTGCCGTAAAGCTGCTGCAGGATATTGCCCACACAGATCGGCAGGGCAAACAGTGCCGCCGATTTGATGATGGAGCCGCGGATCATATCAATTTTGCCTGTATGGCTGGCCATGCCGCAAACCACGTTCCTTTCACTTTTCCAAATGTCTTTATACAGCTTTCTCTTCGTTCCCACCATTATAAGCAGTTGGCCGTGGGCAATCCATTTGCAAAATTGAACTATCCTTGTGGAAAATTCCATTAAAATAAATTGTTTTTTACTGTTCTATACCAAAAGAGCCGCCCTATACCGGGCGGCCCCCAAAAGGCAATCTATTTGCCAGTTTTACACCAAAACGTCCTTGATCAGCAGCGAAAGCCCGCCCGTTGCGCTGTGGATGAACTCCACTGCATCGTCGCTGTTGCACAGTTCCGCGGGGATCTTGATCTCAATACCGGATTCGGTCTTAAAGCTGCGGCTTTCCAGCTTTTTGATGCGGGACGGGCTGACCGTGACCCGGTCGTTGCGCTCCACGCCGGAATCCGCCAGCGCCTGCTCAAAAGCGGGTACGGCAAGGGGATACTGCTCCTCCATGCGGGTGCGCACATCCTCCACCGAGATGGTGTTGTCCACCGCCTGGTTGCGTACCAGCAGCTCCACGGCGGTTTCGGTGCCGCCGTCAAAGGGCGGCACATCGTCCAGCTGTTCCGGCTCCGGGTAGGCCTGCTGCACGGCGGCCACAGCGGTTTCGCATACGGCTTTCAGCTTGGCCTTTTCCGGCATGGCCTGGGTGCAAGCAAACACTTTTGTGGAAAGGTAAAAGTCTTTTTTATCGTCCAGCGCCACCTTTTTTTCAATCAGGCGAATGGTCAGGTTGGCGCGGTCGATCAGCGCGGCTTCGTCCGCCTTGCTGTTGGCAGGCAGCAGGGTGCGCTGCGGCGCAATGGTGCTGCACTGGCCGTTGCCCATCACGTTGGTTACATGGGTAAAGCCGGGGCGGTAGTTCAGTTTAAGCACCGCATAAAACGGCACACCGTCCGCAGCGCAGTCCACCACGGCCAGGTCACCGGAGGGGATGCCCTGATATTGCAGCAGCTGTTCAAAAATCACACCCGCAATACGGCGCGAAAGGTCAATAAAGTCATCGTTGTGCTGCATCTCCTGCAAAAAGGGGGAATCCGGCAGAAAGCGGCAGTTTTTGCTGTCATCGCTGGCAAATGCCTTTTCAATGCAGACGGAAAAATATTCATAAAGGTCAGCATCCAGCTCCATCGGCCGGTCCGAAAGCACCGGTTCCGATGCGCCGGCATCCAGAATATGTAAAATGACCTGATTGATTTTGACATCCATGGGGGCAGCTCCTTTGGTTTGAATTGGACTATCAGTATAGCATATTTTGCCGAAGTTGGACAGGGCAATTTTTGCCTTCCCGTATAAAGGACCATAGCGGCGGGAATCATGATGGGTAGAAAGAAGGGATGCAGAATGAGTACCCGTATCACCCATCAGGCGGATGGCACCGCCCGCGGCCAAACGCAGCAGAACACCGCCAACAGCATTATTGACCTGCGCAAACAGCCCGCCCACACACCCAAGCAGGCCGAGCCCGCTAAGCCGGACTGCTGCGGCCAGCCGCCGGTGCCCGCCCGCCAGAAAAACGCGCGGGAATACCTGGCCGGGCGCAGCCCCGGCGTGATGCAGAGTTACGCCCCCAACGCCGCCGCCAGCCCCGTGGAGGGCTGGGTGGAGGATGACGAAACGGTGCACCGCCTGGCACATTGGAGGGAGGAAGCGATTTATTGAGTGCAGGGTTTGCGGCAAGTTTTATTATAGCATTCGCTCCGCAGGCCCGGCAGCGGGACGATGCTAGGCATCGTCCCCTACAAATTATTTGCGGCGTTTATCATAATCGGCAAGGTTTCTCTGCGGCGGGATGAGGGCATCCCGCCCTACAGGGATAAAATACCATTTGGCGTGTATACGAAAAAAGCAGAGCTTTTGACAGCTCTGCTTTTGCATTTTATGGGGATTTCTTATTTTATGCCTTGCTCTTGTTCTTTTCCACGCACAGCCCCCACACCACGGTGATGAACATGGTGATGAGCATATCCGGCAGGGTATTGCCCAGCACAAAGTCAATGTTCATCAAGATGCGGTAGATCACAAAGCCCACCAGCCAGATGATCATGCGGGAAGCGGAAAGCTCCTTGGCGGAAGCATCCGAATGCAGGATAAAAGCATCGGCAATCTGCACGGCGATCATCGGGGCAAACACAGAGCCGATGAGGTACAGGAAATCGGTGATATCATCCATGGGGAAAACAATCGCGCCCACGGTGCCAATGACGGTCACGATCAAAGCGACCTGCTTGCCCTTGAACTTGGGGGCGATGGTCTCGGCAGAGATACCGGCGCTCCAAGCATCCAGGAAGGTGGTGGTGACGGTAGAGAACACCACGATCAGCAGGCCGACCACTCCAAGGCCAGCCTGCAGCAGGATCTGGGCGATATCGCTCTGGCCGGTATAGATGGCAGCGCCCATGCCAATGAGGTACATCCAGCAGGAAACAACGCCGTAAGTAACAGTGCTGGCCAGGGTAGCGGCAAAGGGCTTTTCGGCTTCGCGGGTGTAATCGCTAATGAGCGGCAGCCAGGACAGCGGCATGGCAACGGCCAGCTCCACGGCAGCGCCAAAGCTGAGGGAATCATCCTGAGCGGTCATGATACCGTTGCCGCCAAAGAAGATGACCTTGCACATGACAAGGGTCAGCACGAACAGCAGCACCATAACCACCTGGTTGATGCGGCCCAAGTCGGTCAGGCCGATCAGAATCCAGACCAGGATCAATGCGCCGATAACAAGGCACCACAGCCAGGCACCCACACCGGCAATGCCGTTTGCCGCCAGCGCGCCGTCATAAATCATGATGGCTGTCCAGCCGACCAGCTGCAGCACGTTGAGGGCGGCAAACCACAGGCTGCCCTTTTTGCCAAAGCTGAGCTTGGAGGTTTCCATGGCGGAAAGCCCGGTGCGCCCGCCGATGAGACCGGCAAAGAACATCATGGTGCAGCCGATCAGATGGCCCAGCAGGATTGCGGCAAAGCCCTTGGCCATGCCGAGGGGGGCAAAGTAAGTGCCGGTCAGGATCTCAGCAATGGAAACACCAGCGCCGAACCAGATCAGGCTGTTTTGGAATACAGAAGTCTTTTTCATGCTTCAGCCTCCTTGCTCCACTCGTTATCCAATGCAAAGGCGTGGTTCATGGGGCCGGAGCCATGGCCCAGGTCCAGCATGGCGGCCAATGCGCCGGAAATATACGCCTTGGCGCGGCGCACAGCGGTTTCCAGATCATAGCCCTTTGCCAGGTTGGAGGCAATGGCGCTGGACAGGGTGCAGCCGGTGCCGTGGGTGTTGGGGTTATCAATGCGCTGGCCGTTGAACCAGGCGGCGCTGCCATCGGTCAGCACCAGCAGGTCGTTGGCATCGTTCAGGTTATGCCCGCCCTTGCACAGCACATTGCAGCCAAATTTCTGGCTGATCTCTTTAGCGGCGTTTTCCA